>ERZ827440.32-NODE-32-length-198605-cov-4.929323_pt1 | contig 198605 bp, 160 predicted proteins | sample MGYA00519774_ERZ827440 | MGnify/ENA primary metagenome ERZ827440 (study PRJEB31778, sample SAMEA3449302) | human gut metagenome | biome: human gut; feature: human-associated habitat; material: faeces | place: United Kingdom | collected 2010/2012 ... | reverse complement strand
AAACGCAACTGTTGCGGTTACCTTTGCAGTGTTGCACTTACTTTTTCAATCAACCATGAGGAAAATGCAGAAAAGTTTGTGCTTTGCTCTTGCGCTTGCCTTGAAGCAACAGTATAATCTTCTGCTGTGTCAAAAGACACCACATAAGTACACACAAGTATTTACTATATAAGAAGGATAAGGAAAGCCATGGATATCATCCGCGCAATCGAACAGCAGCAGATCAACCCTGATGTTGCAGAATTTAATGTAGGTGACAACGTTAAGGTTCACTATCGCATCAAGGAAGGCAATCGTGAGCGTATTCAGGTCTTCCAGGGTGACGTTATCCGCCGTCATGGTGCTTCAAGCCGTGAAACTTTTACCGTTCGCAAGATTAGCTTCTCTGTTGGAGTAGAGCGTACCTTCCCGGTACATTCTCCAAAGATCGAGAAGATCGAGGTAGTACGTCGTGGCGACGTTAATCGCGCAAAACTTTACTATCTGCGTGATAAGGTTGGCAAGGCTGCTAAGATCAAGGAAAAGGCATTCTAGTCTTAACCTTATTGAAATGAGCAAGGGCACGAACTACTTCGTGCCCTTTTTTGCGTTTGATGAGCTGTAGAGCGCATCAAACTTGATTTTTGAGCGTATAGGCGAGGTAAGGGAATTTAGGTAAGAGCCAAGAAGAGAGTTTTATCGTAAGGGGTGAGTGCTGTGTCTCAAACGGTTGCAGATATTCGTGCGCGGTTAGCAAAGGTGGACGCTCAGGAATTTGCCGTTCTTGAGCGTTCGCTTTGTGCTGATACGCGAAAAGGTGTTCAGCAGGCACTTGTTCAAACCCGTCATCGTCTGCAGGCTGAAGCAGCAGAGCAGCAGCGCTTAGAGGCGATGTACGCTTTCGAGCGCAAGATAGCTCAAGGCAAACTTGTCGTGGGGCTTGATGAAGTGGGTCGTGGCCCCTTAGCTGGTCCTCTTACGGTGGGGGCAGTGGTGTTGAGAAGTGATGCGCCCCTGATTGCGGGTCTTAACGATTCTAAACAGGTAGCCGAGTCTAAGCGTCCTCAGATTGCCGAGGAGATTAAGCAAAGTGCGCTTGCGTGGGCTTTGGTAAACATAGAGCCTAAAAAGATAGACGAACAAGGTATATCTGCCTGTTTACGTCAAGCGTTTAGCCAGGCTATTGCTGATATTGAAGAGAAGGGTGTTCATCCGGAAGTTGTGCTGTTAGACGGCAATCCTCTTCATTTGGATCCTCGAGAGATTAATGTCGTTCATGGCGATGCGCGTTGTGCCTCTATTGCGGCTGCCTCTATTCTTGCTAAGGTTTCGCGCGATGCGCTCATGGTTTCCTATGATGCGCAGTATCCTGGTTATGATTTTGCCTCATCAAAGGGCTATGGCAGTGCACGTCATCGAGCCGCTATTATTGAAAAAGGTCTTACCCCTCTTCATCGAGCTTCTTTTTGTCAGGGATTCTTGCAAGAGCGCCTCTTTTAGACGGCGCTCTTTTGTCATAAAGGTTCTCTTTGCCGTCCTCTTGATTCTATAGTCCTACAAGTTTTCTCGTGCTCTTTGGTTTGTACAGCAAGATTTTATAAAGGATGCACTTGAGGTTTTGTTCTATGTGAGAACTATAGTTGTTTTTTGTGCAATAGATGAGTGCTTTTTCTAAGCGCAAGGGTTTTCTTTCGTAAGATTTGTTGTTCGTTTGTTTACACCTTTTAGGTGTTCATTTTCTCTTTCATGTGAATTTTGCCTTCTATCGTTTAAAGCGCAAAGGAGGGCAAGATGGCTACATTATCAAAAGAAACAGTATCGGTATCTGAGCAGGAACAAGGTTTAAGCGAAAGCGCTTGTACAGAAGGGCAAGCAAAAGAATGCTCTAAGGATGTACAAGAAGTTGGTTCGTCTTGCTCTTCCTGTCAAAAAGATCCTGAACAATCTTTCTACACTCCTCAAGAACTTGGTCGAAAAGGTGAAGAAGCAGCTGCTCGATTTTTGGAACGAAAGGGCTATGAAATCCTTGAGCGAAATTGGACCTGTTTCGCAGGAGAAGCAGATTTAATAGCGCGTATAGAAGATACTCTTTGTTTCATTGAGGTGAAAACGCGCTCTCAGATCCAAAAGGGATTTCCCGAAGAAGCGGTTGATGCCCGTAAGCGAAGTCGCTATGAGCGAATTGCAGCGTGTTATTTAAAGGAGTATGAGGGTTGCGATGTTCGTGTTCGCTTCGATGTTATTTCTATCCTTGTTCTTTCAGAACATCGAGCATTCCTGCGCTTTCATACTAACGCCTTTGGGGTTGAGTAAACATGGCGCAGCGCAGTTTTGCGGTTCAGAGCGCAACTATTCATGGCGTTGAAGCGCTTCCGGTGCTTGTTGAGGTGGTCATATCGCGTGGTATTCCTTCTTTTTCTATTGTAGGAATGGCTGATGCAACCATTATGGAGTCGCGTGAGCGGGTGAAGGCGGCGCTGCGGGCAAGCGGTTTTGTTATGCCTAATGATAAGATCGTCGTCAATTTAGCACCAGGAGCCTTAAAAAAGACAGGATCTGGCTTTGATTTGCCAATTGCTTTGGGAATTTTAGCGGCATCGGGCCAGATTAATCCTGAATTACTTGATAACGCTCTCGTGGCAGGCGAATTGTCTCTCAGTGGTTCAGTGAGAGCTGCTGCGGGTATGCTTGCCTATCAAAAGTGCGCTCGTGAAAACGGCTGGGATCTCATAACGGGCACTACTGAAAAGGGATTTTTTTCTCTTGAAGGAGTTACCTGCCATATTCTTAAGCGTTTGGCCCATATACGAGACGGACATTTTAGTGCTGGCAAAACACTTAACGGTACTGAAGAGGTATCCGAGGCGCTTGATTATGCTGAAGTCATTGGGCATGAAGCAGCAAAGCGTGCTTTGCAGGTCGCGGCAGCAGGCAACCATGGGGTGTTGATGGTCGGTCCTCCAGGCTCGGGCAAGACCATGTTGGCACAGCGTTTTGTTACCATCTTGCCACGATTGAGTGAGCAACAAAAGATCGAAGCGGCCTTAGTTCATTCGGTTGCAGGAGAAGATATTTCGTCTTTGTTGGCAGGAAGGCGTCCTTTTAGAAGTCCTTATCACAGTGCGACTGCGGCAGGTCTTATTGGGGGAGGAAAGCCCCCTCGTCCTGGCGAGGCTTCTTTGGCGCATCAAGGAGTATTGTTTTTAGACGAACTCGCCGAATTTAAAACATCGGTTTTACAAACGCTCCGTCAGCCAATGGAATCGGGAGTAATTGTGCTTACCCGTGCTGATGGTACCTATGAGTTTCCTGCTCGTTTCCAGCTATTAGCAGCAACCAATCCCTGTCCTTGCGGATATTTTGGCGACCCGAGCGGAAAGTGTCACTGCAGCGTTTCAGCTGTTCAGGCTTATCAAAACAGAATGGGCGGTCCTCTTGTTGACCGAATTGATATGCGAATCGATGTGTGGCGTGAAAAAAGCGAGGAACTGTTCGATTCGGCGCAAGGGAAAAGTTCTGCGCAGTTACGTGAAGGAGTGGAGCGGGCACGTCTTTTTGCAATGAGACGCGCAAAAGAAAATCCGAGTTCTAAAAGGGGTTTACGTGCTTTGCGTGATGCGTGTTGTTTTGATCAGTCCACAGAAAACTATTTTCTTTCTCTTTCAAAGTTGCAAGAAATGAGCGCACGATCTCTTACTAAAACGCTTTTGCTATCGCGCACAATTGCCGATATTGCTGAATCCAAGCAGGTTAAACAAGAACACGTTGCAGAAGCGTTTACCTTACGATTTGGAGGGGGTTCGCAATGGTAGTAGAACCAAGTTTGCAACAAGCCCAGCAGCTTCACGCAAAGCGCTATGCTCCTTTAAGCTCTGCTGCATTGTCGGGGAAGCGGTGGGAGATTCGCTTTGGACAAGAAGGATATCCGGAATCGCTTACCGCTCTTTCCGATCCTCCCAAGATACTGTACGGAATTGGGAATAAACATGCTCTTCGCGATGGTCTTGCTGTGATTGGAGCACGTAAAGCAACTCCTTACGGAAAGGCGGCAGCCAGACAGTTTGCTCGTCTTGCAGCGCAACGGGGTATTCCTATTGTTTCTGGAGGTGCGCTTGGCTGTGATTCGGAGGCACATAAAGCAGCGCTAGAAGTGGGAGGGGAAACGGTTGTGGTGTTAGGTGGTGGATGTAATCAGCCCTACCCTCAATCCAATCGTGGTTTATTCCAACAGGTAATCGAAAAGGGTGGCGCGGTTATCTCTGAGCGACACTGGGATTATCCTCCGCTTCCTTTTACCTTTCGAGCGCGTAATCGCATTATTGCAGGACTTTCGCGTGCAACGCTTATTGTGGAGGCGGGATTGCCTTCGGGAACCTTTTCAACTGCCGATGATGCACTTGCGGCTGGAAGGGAGGTTCTTGCAGTTCCAGGTCCTATAACCTCTCCTACGTCTTTGGGTGCGAATAGGCTTATTTATCAAGGTGCTACGCCTATTGTTGATATGGAAAGCTTCGAAGATACTCTTGTGGGAATATATGGCTGTCTTCGCATGGAAGACGCACGTCCGCAGGATGCGCGAACATGGGTGGGGGATGCGCCATCTAATCCCAATACGGATGTTCTTCTTCGGGCCTTGCTTGCTAATCCTATGCGTATAGAAGAAATGCTTGCATATCCTTGGGAAGATGATGAATTAAGAGCGGCTCAGGATAAGCTTACGTATCTTATGGTTAAATTAGCCTCCTACGAAAGAGATGGATTAATTACGCGTTTTCCCGATGGGAGATATGGACCCGCTCGGGTATAGTGGTGTGTTGCTATGGAAAAGAATAAATCTGACAAAGTAATTGATATTGTTGGCGCAGGTCTTGCGGGAAGTGAGGCGGCGCTGCAGCTTGCAAAACAAGGGTATTCGGTTCGTCTTTTTGAGATGCGTCCTCTTGTTGAAACTCCTGTTCACAAAACGGCTTATTGTGCCGAATTAGTATGTTCAAATTCTTTGAAGTCAACAAAGCCTGAAAGTGCGGCAGGTATGCTTAAAGACGAGCTTGCTACTTTGGGCTCGTTCGTCTTGAAATGTGCTTATGAAAATCGTGTAGCAGCAGGAGGGGCACTGGCGGTTGATAGGGATGCCTTCTCGCAGGCAGTAACCGCGTGTGTAGACCAAAATAGCCTCATTGATCGCATTAATGCTGAAGTGGTAGGTATTACTCAAGAGGGAGCCTTGTTGGTATCTACCAATCAAAAGACTGAAAGCTCTGAAGGAGTAAAGGGCACTCAGGTTTTGTTCGGGCCTGCAGATGCTCTTATTATCGCAACTGGTCCGCTTACTTCTTCCTCTTTTGCTTCATTCATGAGAGACCTTACGGGTGAAGATGAGCTTGCGTTTTATGATGCAGCTGCACCAGTAGTCATGGCTGATTCGCTTGACTTTACAAAAGTGTTCAGTCAAAGCAGATATGCCGAAGAGGGCGAAGGTGATTATCTTAATGCTCCGTTCGATAAAGAATCCTACGAGCGCTTTATCGAAGAGTTGACTGCGGCAGATCGAGTTATTAAACGCGAATTTGAAACAGCTGATTTGTTTCAGGCATGCCAGCCTATTGAAGAAATTGCGCGAAGAGGCTTTGATGCTCCCCGTTTTGGACCGCTGAAACCTGTTGGGTTAACTGATCCTGCAACAGGTCGTCGTCCTTGGGCGGTTGTGCAGCTTCGTGCCGAAGACGCCTATAGGCAAAGCTTTAACTTGGTTGGGTTTCAGACTAATCTCACATTCCCGGAGCAAAAGCGCGTATTTCGGATGATTCCTGGTTTAGAGCAAGCTGAATTTGCCCGCTATGGAGTTATGCATCGCAATACTTTTATCAATGCTCCTCATCTTTTAGATGCCTCTTTGCGTCTAAAGAGCGAAAAAGCAAACAAACTTCCTCTTCCTCTGTTTGTTGCGGGGCAATTTGGGGGAACTGAAGGATATTGTGAAGCAATTGCTTCGGGGCTTTGGACTTCTCTTGGGGTTGCTGCATATTTGGAGGGCAGGGCACTTCCTCCTCTTCCAAAAGAAACCGCTTTTGGTGCGCTTCTTGCTTATGCTACCAATGAGGAAACACGCGACTATCAGCCAATGCATGTGAATTTCGGTATCATGCCTCCCTTTGAACAGAAGATTCGCAATAAAAAAGAACGATATGCAGCCTATGCTTCACGAGGAAAACGGGCGCTTCAGCGCTATTGTGATGAGGTGCTCGGATGGGATAAACCTGCTGAGCCTGCCGAATCTGATAAGGTATTTGAATCGGGTGAGTCCAATTAATCTGGCAGGTCTCTTGAGTAACTCGAGCCTGCTGATAGGTTGATGGGGAATAAAACATTTTAGTAAGGCTTTATTTTCCAGGACAGTATCAGGGTCGTTCTGTATTCTGACAAGGGTAAGTTTTAGCGGGTATGAGCAAGCGTGATGACGAAATGAGTGGCAAGCAAAAACAGTCTGCTTTTTGCGAAGGATCGCAAGATAGCAAGCAGCGTGTTTTGGGAGAAGGACTAATTGAGGCATTCTGTGGCTCTCTTGTCACGCAATACAATAAATCCAGTCATACTATTCGCAATTATCGTAGTGACATCGAAGCGTATCTGAGGTGGTGTGATAGGGAAAATCTTGATCCTTTAAGTGTTCATCACCAGCAGATTAGACGATATCTTGCCTATTTAGATCAGGCTCGCTATGCGCGCACGACGATCAATAGGCATCTCAGTTCGATCAAGGCGTTTTATCGATGGTTGGTGGTGGAGGGAGAGTGTCAGTCAAACCCGGCTGCTATTTTACAAGGTCCTAAACAGCCTAAAACGCTTCCGCGTGTTATTGCTTCTCGTGATATGAATCAGCTTCTTGATACGGCAGACCACAGAAATCGAACCATCGATCATACAGAAGTTTCGAAAGGCTATAAAGATGAGCTCGTTTCGGTAACGGCTGCTGATCACGCCACCACGAAAAGGGCAGCTTCGAAAGATCGCCGTGTTCTTAGTGAAGCGCTCGAGATAAGAAATGAAGCGCTTTTGGAGTTGTTGTATGCAGCGGGCCTGCGTGTTTCGGAGGCCTCCTCGTTGCAGCTTTCGGGGTTGGATCTGGTACAAGGCTTCGTGCGCGTTATGGGTAAAGGTTCAAAGGAGCGTCTTGTTCCTCTTCATCAAAAGGCCTGTCAGGTGCTTGCGGCTTATATACAGAATGCCCGTCCGCTTTTATGCAAGAGTGCCGATTGCCCCTTTGTCTTTTTGTCTGCGCGAGGAAATCAGCTCTCTACCAATACGATTCGAACCGTTTTTAAAGAAAAACTTCACGAGGCAGGCTTGGATGAATCGCTAAGCCCCCATGCTATGCGCCATTCTTTTGCAACTGATCTTTTGTCGGGTGGTGCTGATTTACGTAGCGTTCAAGAGATGCTTGGCCATGCAAGTTTGTCCACTACGCAAATCTATACGCATCTTACGTCGGATCATCTCAAGGAAGTTCATCATACAAGCCATCCACGAGGATAAATCAATCGCCTTGTGAGCTCTTATTGGGTGTTGATATTCTCTTGCGTAGAGCATGACAGTGCGAACAGCGTTATGACAACGTGGCATCAGTGTGACGTCAATGTGGCGGTAGCACGATGCAGGCTGATGGCAACGTGATGACAATACTGACAGCGACGATAATGCCAGCAGCAAGAATGATGAGACAATGTGAAAGAATAGCGAACGAATGTTCTCATTTTGATAAACCTGGAGTAGAATAAATTTTCGTTATCTTTGACGTTCTAGGAGATATATTCATGGGACAAAGCTCCATTGTTATAAAGGGTGCTCGTGAGCACAATCTGAAAAATATCGATGTCGAAATTCCACGTGATAAGTTAGTGGTAATCACCGGTCTTTCTGGATCGGGAAAAAGCTCTCTTGCGTTCGACACGATTTATGCAGAAGGGCAGCGCCGCTATGTGGAAAGCCTTTCCAGTTATGCGCGTCAGTTCTTAGGACAGATGAGCAAGCCCGATCTTGATTCTATCGACGGGCTTTCTCCTGCGGTTTCAATCGATCAGAAAACGACCAGCAAGAATCCTCGTTCTACTGTTGGAACGGTTACTGAAATATATGACTATCTTCGTTTGCTTTTTGCGCGTATTGGTGTGCCTCATTGTCCTGAATGTGGGCGTGAGATTAAGGCACAAACAACCGACCAGGTAACTGATGATGTACTGGCCTTAGGTGAAGGCAAGCGCGCTTTGATTATGGCTCCGGTTGTTGCGGGCAAAAAAGGCGAGTTCACCAAGCTTTTCCAGGATCTGCAAAAAGAAGGCTTTTCGCGCGTTCGTATTGATGGGCAGGTTCAAAAACTTGGTGGAGAGCCTATTGTTTTAAATAAAAAGATCAAGCACTTTATTGAAGTGGTAGTGGATCGTGTTGTCTTAAAGCAAAGTGCAGCCGGCCGTATTGCCCAAGCGGTTGAAATGGCATGTAACCTAGCCGATGGCCGTGTGTTGGTAAAAGTTATGGAAAAGGAAGAGGATGCTAATATCACTACCTCTTCAGGTGCAACAGGCGGTCTTGCTCCAGGGGAGCATCTGTTTTCTCTTGCGCTTGCCTGTCCAGAGCACGGCTACTCCATGACCGAATTGCAACCGCGAGATTTTTCCTTTAATGCTCCGTATGGTGCTTGCCCTGATTGTTTGGGTATTGGCAGTCGTGAAGAGGTCGACCCAAGTCTTGTTATTCCTGATAAAACGCTTTCTTTAGAAGAAGGAGCGGTTGCTCCTTTCAGGACGGGCAACTACTACCCACAGGTTATGCGTGCGGTACTGAAGCACTTTGACGTAGATCCTGCTACTCCTTGGGAAGATATTCCCAACAAGGTACAAAAAGCTCTTCTCTATGGTGTTCCCAATGAGAAAATCCGCGTCGATTACCTTACGGTTGATGGACGAGAAACGTATTGGTATATCGAATGGGAAGGTATTTGCGAGGCGGTAATGCATCGCTATAAGGAGGCATCATCTGATCGCCAACGTCAAAAATACGAACAATACTTTTCCATCATTCCGTGTGCTACTTGCGGAGGCAAACGACTCAATCCGCTTATTCTTGCTGTTACGGTTGGGGGTAAAAACATCCACGAAGTATGCGAGATGTGCGCACTGGATTCGCTTGCCTTTTTCGATTCCCTTACTTTCGCACCTCAGCAGCAGGCCATTGCGCTACCTATCGTTAAAGAAATCAAAACACGCCTTCAGTTTTTAGTCGATGTGGGACTTGATTACTTAACGCTTGAGCGAGCAACGGCAACGTTGTCGGGTGGTGAAGCGCAGCGTATTCGTCTGGCTACCCAGATCGGTGCTGGTCTCATGGGTGTGCTCTATATTTTGGATGAGCCTTCTATCGGTCTTCATCAGCGCGACAATGAACGCCTTATTGCAACGCTTGAGCACTTGCGTGATTTGGGCAATACCGTCGTGGTAGTAGAGCATGACGAAGATACCATTCGAAGTGCTGATTACGTTATTGACATGGGGCCGGGTGCTGGTGAATTAGGTGGCAAAGTCGTTGCGGCTGGCACTCCTGAAGAAATAATGAAAGTGCCTGAATCCCTTACAGCACAATACCTCAGTGGGGAAAAGGTAATTCCTATTCCTGAGAAGCGAAGAAATCCCAGAAAGGGAACAATTCAACTTAAGGGTGCTAGTGAAAACAACCTCAAAAAGGTAGATATAAGTATTCCTTTAGGAACGCTTACGCTTGTTACCGGGGTTTCGGGTTCAGGCAAGAGTTCTCTTATCACTGATACGCTAGCTCCTGCATTAGCTAACCGTGTCAATCACGCTCATCGTAAAACGGGCGAGTATCGTCGTCTTTTAGGAACAGAGCGAATCGATAAGCTAATCAACATTGACCAGAGCCCAATTGGACGTACGCCCCGTTCGAATCCTGCAACCTATATCGGTTTATGGGACGATATTCGAGCACTGTTTGCTTCCACTCCTGAAGCTAAAGCGCGTGGATATGCTCCTGGTCGTTTTTCCTTTAACGTTGCAGGGGGTCGTTGCGAGGCCTGTAAGGGCGATGGCCAAAAAAAGATTGAAATGCACTTTTTGCCTGACGTGTATGTTGCATGTGAGGTATGCGAAGGTAAGCGGTATAACCGCGAAACTCTGCAAGTAACGTATCGCGGTAAAAACGTCTATGACGTCTTGGAGATGACCGTTGATGAAGCGCGTGAATTCTTCTCTAAGATTCCTGGTATTGTGCGTAAATTGGATACCTTGCATGATGTGGGTTTGGGCTACATCCGCCTAGGCCAGCCAGCTACTACGCTTTCGGGTGGCGAAGCGCAGCGTGTCAAGCTTGCAAGCGAATTGCAGCGCAGACAAACAGGTAAAACCTTCTATATCTTAGACGAGCCAACTACCGGTTTGCATTTTGACGACGTACGTCAGCTTCTTGAAGTGCTGCAGCGTTTGGTTGATTCGGGCAATACCGTACTGGTAATTGAACACAACCTCGACATTATCAAAGCAGCAGATTATGTGATTGATTTAGGACCCGAAGGCGGCGATAGGGGAGGCACGATCGTAGCTCAGGGAACCCCTGAACAAATCGCTCAAGTTCCTGAAAGCTATACGGGTAGATTTTTGGCTCGGTTGCTTAAGTAGTCTTGAGGCGTAGTCTTGAGGCGGTGTTTTTTGCATAGGCGGCGCGCTTCGCATGAGCGGAATGTTTTGTATAGGCGGTACCTGCGCGCGGTTTTGCCAATTTTTATAACAGTTCGGTTGTGCTGTTATAGATATTTTGATGCATACACGTATTTTTCTGAAACAAGCTTGGTATCTTGCCGTAGGATACCAAGCTATGAAGAAGATTTCACGTGAAAAAGCAGCACTCGGTATTTTTATCTTTTTAGCCCTTGCGGGTCTGGGTGTACTTATCACGTATATCGTTACGGTGGGTCATTCTTTAAATGTGGCAGCGAGCAACATCGATGATGCAACCGGAAATTTAGATGAATACACTGCCATTCTCTACAAGGGAACTGCAAACGAGCATAGAGAGACAGTCATCAATACCGCCGATCTAGGAGACAGTCTTTCATCACGATCACTCAATAAGCGTTCAACTCAAAGTGCTGAGGAAAATTCAACCGATGAAGTGAGTGCTGCCGATACAACGGAAAGTTCTTCAGAATCAAAAAATTCCGACGAGGCAAAGCCTGTTTCGCTGTTTGCACTGCAGCGTTCCTATATAGAAAAGGGCGCTTGTGTGTTTAGCCTTGATACGAAGCATTTGACGAATTACAACACGTCAACTCTTATTCGCGCAGGTAATTACACCTATGGAATTTTTTCGCTTGATGAAGTAACAGCGCAAAAAAGCTATCTACAAAAACGGGTGGCAGATTATGAGGATAAAAAGGCTGATATCATCATCTGTCTCGTAAGCGATGTTTCGCTTTTGGATTCATATGAAGGCGTTGATATTGTCATATCCGCACAAGATGAAGGCTTTGATTCATATGGCGTTTTAGTTGATGGAGTATTCTACAACGATGCTGCCTTGCAGGGTCAAATTGGAACCATTCTTGTTTCACCTTCAAGAACAATTACCGCTCGTGATGCTGCCTCGCTTTAGTCTGTGAAGCGAATCTTGCGCTCTTGTTTCTCGCTCTTGTCTCTGGGAGTAATCGCTCGCTTTAGTCTGCGGATGCGAGTTGGTAGTTTGGTCTGTCAATCTAGTCTGCAGGTTTAACCCACAGGCAGTGTTTTGCATGTGTTTGTAGTTATTTCTTCATTTTTCTTTCAATAAGTCAAAGAAATGTAAGCAACTAGTGCTTGGTTTTGCTATTATATCGAAGTTGCCGTCATCGAAGGCGGTAGGGTCACAGTTGGAATGCGGGTGTGGCGGAATTGGCAGACGCGCCAGGTTTAGGTTCTGGTGGGTAACCCCCGTGAAGGTTCAAGTCCTTTCACCCGCACCATTTGTGAAACATATGTAGTATCCAAGAAGGAGTTAATTCGTGAACATCAATGTAGAGGCCCTCGAGAATAATCAGGTAAAACTTTCGTTCGAGGTTGACGCTGCCGATGTCGACGCACGTATCAAGCGTACCTATCGTCGTGTTGCTAAGCGCTACAGCTTCCCTGGTTTCCGTCCTGGCAAGGCTCCTCGTCCTGTTATCGATAGCATCATGGGTGACAACTCAGTTCTCACCACGGTAACCGAGGATTTGGTAAATGAAGTTTATCCCCAGGCTCTTGAAGAGAATAATTTGGTTCCTCTGCAGCGTCCTGATTATGAGTATGAGCTTGATTTGGTTGAAGACCACAAGCCCTTCAACTTCACCGCTACCATCCTGGTAAAGCCTGAGCTTGAGCTTTCAAGCTATGAGCCTGTTGAGGTTGAAATTCCTTCAACTGAAGCAACCGAAGAAGAAATCGATGCTCAGATTGAAGAGCTTCGCAACTACTATCATGACTTCAAAGATGCAAACGCCAACACCAAGGTAAAGCCTGGTGAATTCGTTGAACTTACCATGACGGTAACCAACGAAGCAGGTGAAGAGGTATCCGCCCTTTCTGCTGACCATCGTCTCTACGAATTGGGCAAAGGCGTTTATCCTGCATCCTTTGATGCTGAACTTATCGGTCTTAAGAAGGGTCAGGAAAAGAGCTTTGATCTTGATTTGACCGATGATGATTCTTTGATTACTTCCAACCTCGAAGAAAAGGGTATGTTCCACTTTGAGGTAAAGGTTGAAGTTATCAAGCATAAGGTTGTTCCTGAGGTAACCGAAGAGTGGGCTAAGGAAACCTTTGGCTTTGAGGGTCTTGATGATATGCGCACCAAGATTGGTGACAGCATTAAGGGCCAGAAAATGGCAAGCGCTCCTCGCCGTAAGGAAAACGAATGCCTGATGGCTTTGGCAGAGCGTCTTGAAGGTGAATTGCCTGAGGTTATGTGCAAGACTCAGGAAACCCGTCTTTTGCAGGATTTCTACGGACAGCTTTCCCGCATGGGTCTTACGTTTGACCAGTATCTCAAGACCATGGAATTGACTGCTGATAAGTTCGAAGAGGACAACAAGAAGCAGGCAGAAGACATGGTTCGCCAGGATCTTGCTTTGGACGCATGGGCACGTCACTTCGACATTGTTGCAACTGAGGATGAAGTTCATGCTGAATTCACCTCTGCAGACCTTGATGATCCTGATGCTATTGAAGCAGAATGGCGCAAGGAAGGCCGCCTGCCTATGATTCGCGAAAGCATTGTTCGTGCAAATGCCCTGCGCGATGTGGTAGCGAAGGCGAAGGTAAGCGAAGTTGTAGAAGCAAAGGTTGAAGAGTAAGTAACTACCATTCATAGTGCCGCAGCATACGTGTGATACTTGCGGAATTTGTTTTTGTAGTGATAATAGGGGGCAATCATCGCATACGTGCGGTGGTTGCCCTTTTATAAACATAAGACATATTGGATGTTGCGGTACAAGGCGCAACAAACACGGATGAAACGAGGCTAGGTATATGTATCAAAATTCAACTCATGCAGCACTCATCCCTTACGTTATTGAACAGTCTCCTCGTGGAGAACGCAGCTACGACATTTACTCTCGCTTACTCAATGAGCGTATTGTTTTCTTGGGCGAAGCGATTGATGATGCGGTAGCAAATACCGTTGTCGCACAGCTTCTTCACTTGGAATCTGCGGATCCTGATAAAGATATCTCACTCTACATCAACTCTCCCGGAGGTTCAGTTTCTGCTGGCTTGGCAATCTATGACACCATGCAGTACATCAAGTGTGATGTATCCACCATTTGCATGGGTATGGCAGCTTCTATGGGCTCTGTTCTTCTGTGTGCAGGTGCTCCTGGAAAGCGTATTATTCTTCCTAATGCTCAGGTAATGATTCACCAGCCTATGGGTGGTTCTGGTGAGCGCACTCAGCAGACCGATTTTGAAATTCTTGCTACCGAAATGAAGAAAACCCGCGATCGCCTTGAAGGCATTATCGCAAAGCACTCTGGTCAGCCTGTAGAAAAGGTTCACGCAGATTCTGAGCGTGACAATTGGATGACCGCCGAAGAGGCATGTGCTTACGGTTTGGTTGACAAGGTGGTAGCTTCCCGTTTCGCTACAAACGAGAAAGCAGAATAAGCATGGCAGACCAGTCCGGTAATATTCCTTCGACACCTTCAGAGATTCATTGCGCTTTTTGCGGAAAAACCCCTGATCAGGTTAATGCTATGATCTCGGGCCCCAATGGCATTTATATCTGCGATGAATGCATTTCTCTTTCCGCGGAAGCCATGATGACCGATCTCAATATGCGCGGACTTGAATCTGATGCGCTCAATCAGGTTCTTAAAGTTACGGCAGATATCGATGAGGAAGATACTAAACACGATGAATTTGTGTTGAGCGATCTTCCTACACCACGCCAGCTCTTTGAGCAGCTTTCCGAACACGTTGTTGGTCAAGATGAGGCAAAAAAAGCACTTGCTGTTGCTGTGTATAACCACTATAAGCGCATCAGCTTAGGTGAACATGCGCAGGAAGGCGATGTGGAAGTAGCAAAAAGCAACATTATGCTCCTTGGTCCTACGGGATCTGGTAAAACCTTGCTCGCGCAAACCTTGGCACGAACTTTGAAGGTGCCTTTTGCGATTGCTGATGCAACAACGCTTACTGAAGCAGGATACGTTGGCGAAGACGTCGAAAATATTTTGCTGAAGCTTATTACCGCTGCTGATTTTGATATTCCACGTGCTGAAATTGGCATTGTTTATATCGACGAAATTGACAAGGTTGCACGCAAGGCCGAAAACCTCTCCATCACTCGTGATGTTTCGGGCGAAGGTGTTCAGCAGGCCCTTTTGAAAATCATCGAAGGGTGCGAGGCAAGTGTTCCTCCTCAAGGAGGACGCAAGCATCCTCAGCAGGAGCTTATCCATATCGATACCACCAATATCCTATTTATCTTGGGTGGTGCTTTTGTGGGATTGCCCGATATTATTGCTGAGCGTGTGGGTAAGACAAACATTGGTTTTGGTTCGGAAATGCCCGAATCAAAGCGCGCTGCTGATGCGGAACTTCTCAACCAGGTGCTTCCGGAGGACCTTCACAAATACGGTATGATTCCTGAATTTGTTGGTCGTATTCCGGTTATCACCTCTTTAAAGGAACTTTCCAAAGAAGATCTCGTACGTGTTTTGACTGAGCCAAAGAATGCTTTGGTAAAGCAGTACAAGGCAATGTTTGCTTATGAGAACGCAGAGCTTATCTTTGAGGATGAAGCACTTGAGGCGATGGCATCGCAAGCGATTGACCATCAAACAGGTGCGCGTGGTTTGCGCAGTATTTGCGAGCGCGCCTTGCAGGATGTGATGTATGAGCTTCCTGACCACAAGGGAGCAAAGCGAGTTGTTATTCGTCGAAGCGATATCGAAGGTACTACAAAGCCGGAAATCGAACAGATAGATACCGCAACCGTGCAAAACGATACCGAAGAATAAGTAGCTATACTTGATTCGAGCGCTTGTGCCGTATGGTAAAAGGGCAGGCGCTCGTTTTTTGTGTAGTAAACGAATAAGTAGTGAAATAATAGACAGTGCTACCAACGCTGTTACCGTAAAAGAAATAAAGGAAGGAAGGATTCCATGTCGTCAGACAAAAAAAGCGAAATGTCGGCTTATGGCGATTGGGAAAAGCCGCTTTTCGATGCCTGGAAAGAACAAGGGTATTTTTCTCGTACGCCTGGATTTGGCAAAAACGGATCAGATACCTACACCGTGGTAATTCCTCCTCCCAATGTCACGGGTATGCTGCATATGGGTCATGCCCTCAATGACACTATCCAGGATACGTGTGTTCGCCATGCACGTATGCAGGGTTATCAGACTCGTTGGATTTTGGGTACCGACCATGCGGGTATTGCAACGCAGACTAAGGTTGATAAAAAACTGGCCGAAGAGGGAATTTCTCGTTTGGAGATCGGACGTGAAAAGTTCTTGGAGGCATGCTGGGATTGGCGTGAAGAGTACGGCAATACTATTGTCTCGCAAATTGCGGGTATGGGTTGCTCCTGTGATTATTCGGATGAAAAGTTCACCATGTCGCCCGAGTACGCAAAAGCGGTACGCAAGGTATTTTGCGATTGGTATCACGACGGTCTGATCTATCGTGGTCGTCGTATTGTGAACTGGTGCCCTTCCTGTACGACTGCTATTGCTGATGATGAAGCGGAATACGTCGATGAAAAAGGTCACCTGTGGTATCTGCGCTATCCTCTGTCGGAGCCGGTTGATGGCATTGAATATCTTGTGGTAGCAACCACGCGTCCTGAAACTATGCTAGGTGACACCGGCGTTGCGGTTTCTCCTAAGGACGAGCGCTATAAGAACCTGATTGGCAAGACGATTGATTTGCCAATCGTTGGACGCAAGATTCCTATTTTTGCTGATTACTACGTTGATTCTGAGTTTGGTACTGGTGCGGTGAAAACAACGCCTGCACATGACCCCAATGACTATGCAATGGGTCAGCGTAATAACCTTGAACAGATCAATATCTTTGACGAGCATGCGGTTGTCGTTGAAGGGTATGGCAAATTCAGTGGCATGACGCGTGATGAGGCGCGCGAGGCTATTGTTGCTGAATTTGAGTCGCTGGGTCTTTTGGATCATGTTGAAGAACATGACCACTCGGTTATGACTTGCTATCGCTGCCATACCAAATTGGAGCCATGGCTGTCTGAACAATGGTTTGTTGCGGTAGACCGCTTAAAGGAGCGTGCGGCTCAGGTTGTTGAAGATGGGGAAGTGCAGTTCCATCCTGCTCGTTGGAAGCAAGTTTATCTTGACTGGTTGGCAAACCTTAAAGACTGGTGTATTTCCCGTCAGCTATGGTGGGGACATCGCATCCCGATGTTTTATTGTGATTCCTGCGGATGGGAAGATGCCTTGATGGAGGATGCCGAGGTGTGTCCAAAATGCGGTGCTCCGCTCCGTCAGGATGAAGACGTTCTGGATACCTGGTTCTCTTCTCAGCTGTGGCCTTTCGCTACTCAAGGTTGGCCCGAGACCAATGAAGAGCTCGAAAAAACCTATCCTACCCAGATGCTCTCCACTGCACGTGACATCATGGGTCTGTGGGTTGCTCGTATGGTTATGTCATCGCTTTACTTTACTGATCAGATTCCCTTCAAGGACGTTATCATCCATCCAACGGTGCTTGCAGCAGACGGTAAGCCCATGTCGAAAAGTCGTGGCAATGGCGTAGATCCGCTTAAACTGATGGAAAGCTATGGCGCCGATGGTATGCGCTTTGGTCTGCTGATGCAGGTTACCGGCGCTCAGGATTTGAAGTTCAATGAGAATAAACTGGTAAGCAGCCGTAACTTCGCAAATAAGATTCGCAACGCAGCACGTTTTGTCATGATGAATCTTGATGACTATACGCCTGGCGAACCGGAGCCTACTACTCCTGCTGACCGCTGGATTTTCTCGCGTTTGGCTCGTTTGGTGGCATCGGTTGACGAAGCGTATAAGGAATACGAATTCAGCGACATGACACGCGAGCTGTATGCCTTTTTCTGGAACGAATTCTGCGACTGGTATATCGAACTTTCCAAGCCTCGTTTGGCTGCAGGCGGCCAGGATCGCGTTGCTTGCCAGCGCAATTTGGTATTCGTGCTTGATACTGCATTGCGCCTGTTGCATCCCGCAATGCCTTTTGTAACCGAGCAAATCTATCAGGATATGCCAGGAGAAAAAGAATCTCCGTATTTGATGATGGCTTCATGGCCCGATGCCGAACAGCTTGCTAGCTATATTGATCCTGCAGCAGAACGAGCATTGGCAATTGTTACGCAAAGCGTATCGGGTATTCGTTCTATTCGTGCTCGCTATGGCATATCTCCTAAGACTAAGCTTGAAATGGTTGTTAAGGCACAGAGTGCTGAGGCAGTTAAGTTGTTTGAAGAACAGCAGGATCTCATCATCGCATTGGGCAACGTTGAGGTAGCCGAAGTTTCTGAAACTGCCGAAAAACCTGCTGAATCCACCATGCGTCTTGCTGATGATGTTGAGATCTATGTTGTTTTGAGTGGCTTGGTTGATTTTGCGGCAGAGCAAGCACGTTTGGAAAAAGAACTTGGTAAGCTTGAAAAGGACCGAGTGAAATTTGACAAGAAGCTCTCCAATCCTGGATTCTTGGCAAAGGCTGCTCCTGAAATTGTAGAAAAAGACCGTGCTAAGTTAGCCGATATTGTAGACCGCATGGATCGTCTTCAGGCAGAACTGGCAGAAATGAAACAGGAAGGATAAATGATGAGCGAGCTCTTATCCCAGATTATGACACCAGAGGTTATGGGCGCTCTGAGTGTTATTGTTATCCTCTTTGTAATTCTCTACGTACTTTCTATTTTTTGGTCAGTACGTGATGCTTCTCTGCGTGATATTCCTTGGGCCTTAGGCCTGCTTTCCATTATCCCTATTGTGGGTTTGGTGGCATATTGCATGATTCGTCCTGCTTTGCTGAAGTCTGATCGCGAGGAACAGGATCTTGAAATTGCTTTGAAGCGTCGTGAGCTTATGCGTTATGGCGATTGCGCCAACTGTGGCTATCCCGTCGAGGAAGACTATGTTATGTGCCCTAATTGTCATCAGCGTTTAAAGAATTTGTGCCCAACGTGTCATCATGCCCTTGATCCTTCGTGGTCGGTATGTCCTTATTGCACCACTCCTATTGGGGGAGGCAAACATTAAGCCTGCGTAACCTTTTTAGTTTTGCTAGAAGATTGCGCCAAATGTGATATGGTGAAGCGAGCCGCCGTAAGGGCGGCTCGTTCGTTGTAAGTAGTGCAGATGCTTTGTGCGCATCCGGCACAGAAAGGAAACAACTATGGAAATTAAGCTCCCTGATGGATCCCAAAAGACCCTTGAAGACGGAGCTACCGTGTATGACGTTGCGGCAAGTATTGGCGCAGGTCTTGCAAAGGCAGCTTTAGCGGGCAAAATCAATGGTGAACTCGTTGATGTAACAACGCCAGTAACCGATGGTGCTTCAATTGAAATCATCACCGATAAAAGCCCAGAAGCTCTTGGTATTATGCGTCACTCTTGTGCTCATGTAATGGCAGAGGCTGTTCAGCTTCTATTTCCCGGTGCTCAGATTGCCTTTGGCCCAGAAACCGAAGATGGTTTCTTCTATGACTTTGAGCTTTCCCGTTCTATTTCGACTGACGATTTTGATGCGATCGAAAAGAAGATGGCCGAGATCATCGCTAAGGATGAGCCTTTTGTCCGTGAGGTAGTAACGCGTGATCAGGCAAAAGAAATTTTCGCCGACCAGCGCTTTAAGAAAGAACATATTGATGATTTGCCTGCTGATGCAGAAATCACTGTCTATCGTCATGGTTCGTTTGTCGACTTATGCCATGGCCCTCATATTCCCAGTGCGGGAAAAATTGGCGCTTTCAAGTTGATGAAGATTGCTGGTGCTTACTGGAAGGGCGATTCCAACAATGAAATGTTGCAGCGTCTGTATGGCACAGCGTTCTTCAAGAAAAAGGAACTGACCACCTATTTGCATAATTTGGAAGAAGCTGAAAAGCGCGATCACCGTAAGCTTGGTCGTGAATTGGGCTTATTCATGCTTGATGAACAGGCAGGTGTTGGTTTGCCCTTGTATCCACCAAAGGGTGCTCGTGTTATTCGCATTTTGCAAGAGTGGCTGCGTCGCGATTTGTATGCTCGTGGATATGAGGAGGTTATCACTCCGCATATTTACAAGTCTGATGTATGGAAGACTTCGGGTCATTACAACTTCTATAACGAGAATATGTACTTCTTCGAAATCAATGAAGGAAGCGAAGAAGCTCCTCGTATGCAGGAATATGGCGTAAAGCCTATGAACTGTCCTGGTCATGTAATGCTGTATAAGAACGATATTCATTCATATCGTGATCTACCTTTGCGCTTATTTGAGTTCGGTACGGTATATCGTCACGAATTATCGGGCGCGGTTCATGGCTTGCTTCGTGCGCGCGGATTTACCCAGGACGATGCTCATGTATTCTGCACGCGTGATCAGGTAGTAGACGAGGTTGTTTCTATCCTTGATCTTGTTGATCACATCATGAAAACCTTTGACTTTACCTACGAGGCGGAAATTTCAACGCGCCCCGAAAAGTCTATTGGCTCTGATGATATGTGGGAGCATGCAACAAATGCGCTTAAACAGGCATGCGATCGCCACAATTTGGCCTATGACATCAACGAAGGCGACGGTGCATTCTATGGTCCAAAGATCGATATTAAGGTTAAGGATGCTATTGGTCGTACCTGGCAGTGCTCAACCGTTCAGGTTGACTTCAACTTGCCTGAGCGTTTCGAGCTGACCTATCGCACGGCAGAAAACACCGAAGAACGTCCTTGGATGTTGCATCGTGCGATCTTTGGCTCTATCGAGCGCTTCTTTGGTATTTTGATTGAACATTATGCAGGTGCACTTCCTCTGTGGCTCTCACCGGTACAGGTTGCCTTGCTTCCATTGGCTGATCGTCATGTGGATGCCTGCAAGGCGCTGGCTGCTAAGATTACTGCTGCAGGCGGTCGTGTAGAGGTGTATACCCAAAATGAGCCTATGCGCGTAAAGATTGCAAAGGCTCAGGCAGAAAAGATTCCTTATATGGGCGTTATTGGCGATAAGGAATTGGAGCAGGGTGGTGTTTCTATTCGCGAACGCCACGAAGGCGATCTGGGCGTTTGGAGCGAAGATAAGCTGCTCGAGGTTATCCGTGAGGCTGCGTTGAAGTAAGGCTTGCTGCGTAATTCATGGCACTGTGATGCCCTTCCTTTCAAAAGGAAGGGCATTTTTTCTTAATGACTTCTATTTGCTAAGAACGCGAAGTGTTCGAAGCGATAGACCATTCGCTAAGCGGATGGTTAAGTGGGCGACCTAGCGTATGGTTAAGCGGGCGGCTTAGCGGGTGGTTTAGCGGGGCGGCTAATAATTAACGCTTTCGTGACTAAGTCACGTTTGTGGTTTACGACGCTTGTATTAAATGATACTTTAGTGGTGTCAAATAAAGCGCAGAGCGCACAGGGCAAGAGGTGCTTGAGCGGCGTTGTGGAGGCATGAAGACCACAACAAGATAGTCGCAAGGAGCTTGGTTCTTCAGGATTTGGTTCTTTGGACTAACAAGTTTTCAGGCATCAGCCCCTTTAGAAGAGGAGAAGGCACATGGCAACTCAGATTACTACGCAAGAGTTTCAGGAAAAAGTACTCAATTCATCCGTTCCTGTTTTAGTGGACTTTTTTGCAACATGGTGCGGACCATGCAAGATGATGGCTCCCGTTTTGGATGAGGTAAGTCAAGAGGTAGGCAACAAAGCAGCAGTTTATAAGGTTGATGTTGACCAGGAAATGGCTTTGGCTCAGCAGTTCAACATTATGAGTGTTCCCACCATGATTGTATTCAAGGGCGGAAAGCCAGTACAGCAGTTCGTGGGCATGCAGCCAAAGCAGACAATCACTGCAGCACTTGCTTAGACACTTTTACCGATGAAACAGACGAGGGGCTTCTGTAAAGAGGCCCCTCTTTGTATGATACAAGCAAGATATTTAATGCAAGAGATGTGTTTGATTTAATGCAAGAGATGTGCTCAAGCTTGCGGATTTTAAAAAGAAAGGGCCGATTCGTATGATAGATGTTGCAATTGTGGGTGCTGGTCCCGCTGGTCTTGCTGCGGGTATTTATGCGGCGCGAGCGGGTCTTTCTACTACGTTGTTTGAAGCACTGATGGTAGGGGGTCAGCTGACCTCGATCGACCATTTGGAAAATTATCCAGGATTTGCGCAAGGGGTAAACGGATTCGAAATTGCTTTTTCCATGCGTGAGCAGGTGGAGCGTTTTGGGGCCAAGATAATCTCTGAGCAAGTAACAAAGATACAGCCAAGTGCTGACGAGCAGAACAATCCCTTTTTTGTCTTGGAAACGCAAAGCGCAACCTATGAGGCAAAGACGGTTATTCTTGCCATGGGTGCAAAGCCGCGTCAGCTTCCTATTGAAGGTATCGAATCGCTGGTTGGTAGAGGCGTTTCTTACTGTGCAACCTGCGATGGAAGCTTCTTCAAGGACAAAACCACCGTTATTGTAGGTGGGGGAGACACTGCTTGTGCGGATGCGGTGTATCTGTCTCGTATTGCCAAGGACGTTCATCTTGTCCATCGTCGTGACGAACTGCGTGCAAGCGCCTGGTATGCTCGTCAGCTTGATTCGCTTGATAATGTCACTATTCATTGGGATAGCATCGTTGTTTCTTTTGAGGAGCGCGAGGGGAAACTTGCTTCTGTCACGCTAGAAAATGTAAAGGATAAATCAAAAGAAATACTGCCAACCGATGCACTCTTTATTGCGGTGGGAACAAAGCCTGATACAGAGTGGTTATCTGATGTTGTTGAGCTTGATCCATCGGGGTATGTAGTTACTTCTGCGGAAGGAAAAACAACGACCCCTGGTATTTTTGCGGCAGGAGATACCCGCACCACACCGTTGCGTCAGGTGGTAACGGCAGTTTCTGATGGCGCATTAGCGGCGGAGGCTGCTGCTAAATATATTGCTTCGTGGTAAAATAATAGGCTGTGAATTTTTGAATGTGCGCTGGACTGTCCAGGGCACATTCTTGGTGTTTTAGAGTTGTTGAACAGCGAATAGCATAGAGCGTTTTAAGGAAGAGTAATGCGCGAAAAACTTGAAAAAATAATTGAGGCATATAAGGAATTGGAGCTTAAGCTCGGTGACCCTGAAGTATTGGCTGACCAGCATGAATACAATAAGTTGGCAAAGAACTTTTCCGATCAGGGCCCTCTTGTAGCAAAGGCTCGTGAATATATTCAGGATCTGGATGATTTGGCTGAGGCAAAAGAAATGCTCTCAGAGCCCGACATGAAAGAGTTTGCCCAAGAAGAGATTTCTCGTATTGAAGGCGAGCTTCCTCAGCTGGAGGAAGATATCAAAATCATGCTTATTCCTTCTGATCCTGCTGACGAAAAGAACACCATTGTTGAAATTCGTGCTGCTGCAGGTGGCGATGAGGCTGCTATTTTTGCAGGCGACCTCTACAAGATGTATTTGCGTTTTGCAGAGCATCAGGGCTGGAAGGTAGAGACCATGGATGTGTCTCCTTCTGAAGCTGGTGGATATAAAGAGGTTCAGTTTAAGATCACAGGCGATAAGGTCTATTCGGTAATGAAGTTCGAATCGGGCGTACACCGTGTTCAGCGTGTTCCTAAGACTGAAAGCCAGGGTCGTATTCATACCTCTACGGCAACGGTTGCGGTGCTTCCTGAAGCAGACGAAATCGATGTTGAGATTAACGAAAACGATCTGCGTATCGATGTGTTCCGCGCAGGTGGTCCTGGCGGACAGTGTGTTAACACAACCGACTCTGCGGTTCGTATTACGCATTTGCCTACTGGTTTGGTTGTACAATCTCAAGACCAGAAGAGCCAGCTACAAAACAAGATTGCAGCTATGGCTGTTTTGCGTGCGCGTCTGTATGAAAAGATGTTGGCTGAGCAGCAGGCTGCTGAAGGCGCAAAGCGTCTTGCTCAGATCGGCTCTGGTGATCGTGCCGAAAAAATTCGAACCTATAATGCTCCTCAGGATCGCGTAACCGATCATCGCATTGGTTTTAACTCTACCTACAACGGTGTGCTTATGGGCGATTTGCTTGGGGAAGTTATTACGGCACTTCAGGCAGCAGATCGCGCTCAAAAGCTTGAGGAAGCAGTTTAAACGCATCTTTTAATAGGGTGTTTTCGTAATGCCGACCTGTTGGGGTCGGCATTACTTTTACACAGCTTGTGGTGGTGCTGTTCGGGTGGTTTTCGGTTGGCTTTGGACGCTTCTCTTGCAATTTTGGTCGGGTGGTGTTTGAGCAATTCTCGGGTAATCTCGGATGGTTTTCCGTTACTACCTGCGTAGTGTTTAGGTTGTTTAAAGGCGAAATGAGGATTCGTGGCAAGTGATATATGGACAATAAAAGCGGCGCTTGATTGGACCGTTGGTTATCTGGAGAGCAAGGGAGATTCCAATCCGCGTCTTTCTGCTGAGTGGCTTATGTCGGAGGCGACGGGTCTTTCTCGTATCGAGCTGTATGTCAATTACGAAAAGCCTCTTTCTATGCCTGAGCGAGATGTACTGCGTGGTTACGTTGCTCGTCGTGCAACGGGCGAGCCTTTGCAGCTTATCAGTGGGAAGGCGCCTTTTCGTTACCTTACCTTAAGGGTTGCTCCTGGGGTATTGATTCCTCGACCCGAAACCGAGGTGTTGGTAAGCGAGGCTTTAGCGGAGCTTCATCTTCCTCGCGTGGCGGATCACGTGCAGGCAAACGAGGAGGGGGAAGAGATTGTAAGCGCTCAGCTCCCATCGGTGCGCGTGTTGGATATATGTACTGGCTCAGGTTGCATTGCTTGTGCTATAGCAAGCGAATATCCTGCAGCTCAGGTGCTTGCGCTTGATATCGCCGACGAAGCGATCGATTTAGCGCAGCAAAACGTTTTCGATTTATCCCTTCAAGAGAGGGTGGAAGTTCGTAAAAGCGATTTGTTGCAGGCTCTTGCCGAGAACGAATGGGCAAGTTTTGATCTTGTTATTTCGAATCCTCCCTATATTCCAACAGCAGTGTTGGAGGGTCTTGATAGAGAAGTAACCGAATTCGAGCCACGCCTTGCTCTTGATGGGGGCGAAGATGGTCTCGATCTTGTGCGGGTTTTATTAAAACAAGCGCTTGCTGCGCTCAAACCTGGTGGAGTGTTGGCGCTTGAACTATTCGAAGGTCATCTTGATCAAGCAGCAGACCTTGCGAAAAATGCTGGTTTCGTGGATGTTCGTATAGCAAAAGACCTTGCCGATCGCCCTCGTGTGCTTATTGGTCATGCGCCTGGTGGTGAAAAGTAACGTTATAATCGAGGCACTTCCCAAAGAAAAGGAGCCCGTATGTCTACGCCATCTTCTGTGTCGCCTTTTGTACCATCGTCTGTGTCTTTTTCTGAGTCATTCCCCACACCGTCTTCTCCATCGTCTTCTGCGTTACCTTTCACGCCATCTCACACGACTACATCCGCTAAACCATGCGATGCTGAATATGACGCTAAACGCAGTGATGATGCTAAGCACGGTGGCGATGTCAAATACGACGCGAGATACGATAACGATGCGAAATACGATAACGACGTTAGACAATATAGCGACGCCAGACACGACGACGATGCCAAATACGATGCTAAATCCAGCGTCGGATCTCGTGATCAAACAGCTAGCAAAAATATGCTTAAGGATCGCCTTGACACCTCTTTGGAAGTTTTGCGTGAGCGATTAGGCTCTCGGCAACCTTCTTTGGGCATTATTTTGGGGTCAGGATTGGGTCCTTTGGCAGATCATATCCAGGATGCTGTTTACATTCCTTTTGCAGAAGTTCCCTTTATGAAAACAAGTACAGCCTCAAGCCATGTGGGACGATTTGTTTGTGGAACGCTTTCAGGTAAATGTGTGCTGGCAATGCAGGGACGCCTTCATGGATACGAAGGCAACGAAGCCTGGGAAGTTGCGTATCCGGTTTGGCTTATGCAGCGTTTAGGGATAGAGACCCTTATAACCACCAATGCGGCGGGTGCTATAAATGAAACCTACCAGGTGGGGGATTTCTGCCTTATGGAAGATCACATCAATCTGACGGGAAGAAATCCTATTGTGGGAACTGATCCTGATGGTATTGCACCGCGATTTGTTCCCATGAAAGACGCGTATGATCCTGCTTTGCGTGCAATTGCAAAGCAGGTAGCCGAACAGCTTTCTATTCGTGTGCAAGAAGGGGTGTACTTGGGACTTTTGGGTCCAAGCTTTGAAACCCCTGCTGAAATTCGTGCGTTTCGAATTCTGGGAGCCGATACTGTCGCTATGAGTGTTGTCGAAGAAGTGATTGCAGCACGACATGTTGGTCTTAAGGTGTTGGGAATGTCGCTTGTCTCGAATATGGCGTGTGGAGTAGAAGGTGCTTCTCCAAACGATGATGAGGTATTAGAAGTTGCTCAAGCAAAAGAAAACGATTTTGTCGCACTCATAAAAGGTATTGTTGCTCAGCTCTAGTTGTGGACTTGATGGGTCTTTTTCGACGCTTCGATTGAGGCTTTCATGATTCGGATAATACCATTCTGATATTTTCCCGATTAGGACTCACAGTTCTCTGCTGTTTTGTAATCGGGCTCGTAGTTCTCTGGCATCTTGCAAGCAGGCGCGTGTCTTTAGTACCTTTACCCTTTTTGGTAATTTCTTTTAAACCCTTGATATATTGCGTGATCGGGTAAGCCTCTTAGCAAGTCTCATCGACACTTTTCCTCCGAAGCCTTGAATTATCTTATAAAGTATCTTAATAAGAAGGTAGTATTCTTTATTGATGTCTATAACATGTTCATTTTCTTAAACCTAAAAAATGAGGAAAATTATTACACAATACAGAATAAATGTGGTAAAAAATGACAAAAATGAACGTGTTATTAGGAAATATCGAATAAAAGTTTATTTATTCAAAAACTATAATTTGCAAAACTCTTATCTCATGTTTTAATAAGTACAGTTGATTTGGAACACGTTCACGGTTCAGGTTCCCGATACTGGGGGAGTTTTCGAGAGCCGCTGTGAACGTCGTTCCTCCTAAGGAGTGAGTTACCGCGAAAGCGGGAGGGGTTAAATAGCTAAGGGTATGTAGAGGGCATACACCTTAGCACGCAATAGGCTCGTTGCAGCTGTGAGAGGGTAGCTGCAACGAGCCTTTGTTTGTCTTGATAAGGATACGAGATTGCAAGCCTCTTTGATCAAAGCTCTTCTTTAGCCTATAACCCTGATCGGTAGTACTAAATTTTTCAGTTTTTACTCGCCACAAACACCCTCAAAAACTGCAAATTTCAAAATACCGCATAAGATAGCATCAGCTTTGATAGCATTTGTAGTATGTAGGCAGTGCTTGATAGTAAATTAAAGACCGCCTTAAAGCGTTTTAGGTCTGTTCTGGTGAAATGTCGTTAAGGGTTTGGTGTGAAGAGAAAACCGTATCATCTTCGTGTTGATAATTTAGAAATAGAAGTTACGCGTAAATCGATCAAATCTCTCCGTTTGCGTGTGACTCCTCTAGGGGAAGTGCGTGTTTCGGCACCCTTTTCAGTGTCAGATGAAACTATCAAGGAAATGGTTTCATCGCGAAAGGACTGGATTGTTGCTCAGCAGCGTGCTTTTGAGCAGTCACCTCAAGCAGAAGCAGAACGCGCTTCAGCTGAAGATCAGGCTGCTTGGAGGGCGGTAGTGAAGGCTTGTGTACCTCCTTTGGTCAGCGCGTGGGAGCCTATTCTTAACGTTCAAGTAAAGCAGCTTACTTATCGCAATATGAAATCTCGATGGGGTAGTTGTCAGCCTTCCACGGGAAAAATATGTATCAATACGCGTTTGGCTCTGTATCCTCCAGAATGCTTGGAATACGTGGTGGTGCACGAAATGTGTCATTTATTGGTGGCAAATCATGGACCACAGTTTAAAAAGCTGCTTGATAAGGTCATGCCCGATTGGCGCAGTCGTGCAGACAAGCTGCGCTAGCGACGAATTCCGCCCATAAACAACTCTTTAGCTAATCCAAGAAACTCATAGATAGCTTCGTTTTGAAGAGCGCTTAAACGATAGGCAATATAAAGTTGACGGAAATCTTTAGGTGCCTCTTCGATAGTAAGAAAACGCACCTCATCGGCGTATGACTTCAAAAGCCACGACTGGCATGCTAGTGCCATAATGTCGGGGTTAGCAAGCACGATAGAAGCAAGCGTGATTTCGTCTTTGTAGCGATATCCTACCTGCAAGGGCTTGCCATCAATAAGGTTTGCGAGCGTTTTGCCTAAAGGATGCTGAAGGTCATACGAAATAAGATAATGCCCCTCTAAATCATTAAGGGAAACAGAGCTGCGTTTCGCAAAGGGATGGCGTTTGTTCACGATGAGGCGCAACTCCTGCGTCCAACAGGGAAGGCAGTCAAGCTCGGTATCGGATATAGGCTCGTCAATGAAAGCTAGATCAAGTGATCCGTTATAGAGGCTTGTCTTGAGCGCATCGGTAGGTGCCTGAACGATATTAAACGTCACTTCTTTGTTGGTGCGTTTGCGGAATTCATAAATAAGGTTTGACCACTCTTTGCTTTGCGCAGAATAGATAGAACCCATACGTATTTCTTTTTTTGCATCGGTATCGTTTTGAGTAAGTTCAATACCGGTAGCAAGAAAGCGCAGAGAAGTTGAAACGTATTGATAAAACTGAAAACCTTTTTCCGTAAGGTCGACCGATCCCTTTTTTCGAACAAAAAGTTGGCAACCTAATTCTTTTTCCAAGCCATTAATCGCTTGCGAAAGTGTGGGCTGGGTGATGGACTCCGCACGGGCGGCTTCTTGAAAATTTTTCGTTTCTGCGAGTGTTTCGAAGTAATGCAAATGAGAGAGGTTCACGGTTTTTCTCCTTGGGGGTTCGTCAGTATTGTAACAAAACGACCACCTCTTATCGTGCCTCTTACCGTGGTTTTGTTTCGTTTGCGTTAAAGAGCTTTCTTATTCGGAATACGGTGCTATCATACGAGGTTGTAAAAGCGTTGATGAGGAAAGTAGGGACGAAACTCATCCCCAGAGAGTTGGCGGTTGCTGGAAGCCAATGATGAGACGGTCCGAAAGGCACCTCTGAGCAATTCTGTCTGAACATTTTTTATTCAAGCGGAGCGATCCTCACCTTGGTAGAAAATCAGTAGGCTGAATCGGTGGCCCCGTAATCGGTCCGTGGAGTTTTATTATTCTCCCTTTCTTTGAGGTCCTGATGCAGTCTGCTGCGCAGGATTTTTTTATGGACTCTTTAGGACAAGACAAAGAAAGGGCGTGATGAAATGCGAAGCGATGCAATCAAAAAAGGGCTCGCTCGTGCACCTCACCGAAGCCTCTTGAAGGCAGACGGTCTCACTGATGAAGAGTTGGAACGCCCGCTTATTGCGGTTATTTCTTCACAAAATGAAATTATTCCAGGTCATACCCATCTCGATAAAATCGCCGATGCGGTAAAAGCTGGCATTCGTATGGCTGGCGGCACTCCGCTGCAGGCGACCACTATTGGCGTTTGCGATGGTATCGCGATGAATCACGAAGGCATGCGCTATTCTCTTACCAGCCGTGAAGTAATTGCCGATTCGGTCGAATGTGTTGTACAAGGCCATGCTTTTGACGGCGTTGTATTGATCCCCTCATGCGACAAAATTGTACCGGGCATGCTGTTGGCAGCCTGCCGCTTAAACATTCCTACGGTTTTGGTTTCTGGCGGCCCTATGCTTGCTGGCCACGATAAGTGTGGCAATCAGACCGACCTAAACACCCTGTTCGATGCTGTTGGTCAGGTAACAGCAGGTACTATGACCGAAGAGGAGTGCAAGTGGTTTGAAAATACTGCTTGTCCTACCTGCGGTAGCTGCTCTGGTATGTTTACGGCAAATTCCATCTGCTGCTTATCTGAAGCGCTTGGTATTGCGCTTCCTGGTAACGGCACCATTCCTGCTGTGTTCTCCGAACGCATTCGCTTAGCAAAGCAAGCAGGCATGAAGGTAATGGAGCTGGTTGAAAAGAACATTACTGCTCTTGATATCCTGAATGAAAAGTCCATTCATAACGGCATGGTTTTGGATATGGCCTTCGGCGGTTCTACCAACACCATGTTGCACTTAACAGCTATTGCTCATGCAGCTGGTTGTCCTATTACGATGGAAGACTGGGATCGCGTTTCCGATAAGACCCCGAACATTGTACGTATTGCACCGGCTGGTCCTCTTCATATTGAAGACCTCAATTCGGTCGGAGGTATTCCGGCAATCCTTGGCGAACTGGGTCGTGCTGGCTTGCTTGAAGAAGATGCTCTTACCTGCCACGGCACCATGAAAGAATGGCTTGCTCAGTGTCCTCCTGCAGATGGTGAAATTGTGCGCACGGTTGAAAACGCCTATTCGCCCATTGGTGGCTTGAAGGTTGTTAAGGGCAACCTTGCTCCTGACTGTGGCGTTGTAAAGCGCAGTGCTGTTGCTCCTGAAATGTTTACCCATTCTGGTCCAGCTCGTGTATTCAACAGCGAGGAAGAAGCTTGCGAGGCAATCTTTGGTGGTCAGATCAACCCAGGAGACGTGGTTGTTATTCGCTATGAAGGTCCTGCTGGTGGTCCTGGCATGCGTGAGATGCTTACTCCAACTTCTGCTATTTGCGGCATGGGACTGGATAAATCAGTTGCTCTTATCACCGATGGCCGTTTCTCCGGCGCAAGCAAGGGTCCTTGCATTGGCCATGTAAGCCCTGAAGCTGCTGCAGGCGGTCCTATCGCTTTGGTTCAGGAAGGCGACATTATCAATATCGATATCGATAAGGGATTGCTTGAGCTTGAAGTAAGTGACGAGGAAATGGCTGCTCGTCGCGAAGCTTGGGTAAAGCCAGAACCTAAGTACAAGGTGGGCGTACTTGCTCGTTATGCAAAGTTGGTATCGAGTGCTGATAAGGGGGCGTATTTCGGATGAGCATAGACAAGGAGTATGAAGCCAAGATGGGTCTTGGTCCTCATACTGACAAGCAGGGCAAAACTATGCTCGGCTCAGAGGCTATTATTGCCTCCCTGGAAGCTGAAGGCGTGGATACCGTTTTTGGTTATCCTGGCGGTCAGGCCATCAAAATCTATGATGCGCTGTATGACTCTAAGAAGATCAAGCACGTTTTGGCTCGTCACGAGCAGGCTGCAACTCATGAAGCTGATGGCTATGCTCGTGCAACAGGCAAAACAGGTGTTGTCATTGTTACCAGTGGTCCTGGTGCCACCAACACGGTAACGGGTATTGCTACTGCGTATATGGACAGCGTGCCTTTGGTTGTTATTACCGGTCAGGTTCCTCGAAGCATCATTGGTACTGATGCTTTCCAGGAATCCGATATCGTGGGCATCACGATGCCTATCGTAAAGCACAGCTATTTGCTGCAGAGCTGCGAAGATATGACACGCGTGTTCCGCGAGGCATTCTACATTGCAAATTCAGGACGCCCCGGTCCTGTTTTGATCGATGTGCCTTCCGACTTGGCTGGTGCGGAAATGGTATTTGAATATCCTGAAGATGTTCATATTCCTTCCTACAAGCCAACCGTAAAGGGCAATGCTCGACAGATTCGCCAAGCAGTTGAAATGATGAAGAGTGCAAAGCGTCCTATCCTCTATGTTGGTGGCGGTATCATTGCCTCTCATTCCGAGGAAGAACTGCGCAGCGTAGCGGAGGCTCTTCAGATCCCAGTTGTTACCACGCTGATGGCAAAATCTGCATTCCCTTCATCCCATCCTCTGAATTTGGGTCATGTTGGAATGCATGGTTCCAAGTTTGCTAACTATGCGGTAACGAACGCTGATTTGCTGGTAGCGGTAGGTGCTCGTTTCTCCGATCGTGTGACGGGCAAGCTTGCGGACTTTGCCCCTGAAGCAAAGGTTATTCATGTTGATGTTGACCCTGCTGAAATTGGCAAGAATCGCATTCCTCAGATTCCTATCGTAGGCGATGCGAAAGTTGTTTTGGCTGGCATGAAAGAGCAGCTGGACAAGGGAGGCTACGAGCCCCAGACCAAAGAATGGCTGGAACAGATCGAAGAATGGCGCAGCCGTCATCCGTTCTACAGCCCTGGCCTTGTTGCACTGAATGGCTCCATTTCACCTGAAGGCTCTCTTGATTTGCTGAGCGATATGCTTGATCCAAACAATTCTATTGTGACCACAGAAGTGGGCCAGCATCAGATGTGGGCTGCACAGCATATCGATCGCGAGGTTCCTCGCACCTTCTTAACCAGTGGTGGCTTAGGCACGATGGGCTTTGGCTTCCCAGCAGCAATTGGTGCTAAGGTGGCATGCCCTGATAAGCAGGTAGTCTGTGTTGCAGGTGATGGTTCTTTCCAGATGAACTTGCAAGAAATGGCAACCGCAAAAGCAGAGGGCATCAACGTCAAGGTTTTGTTAATGAACAACTCCGCTCTTGGCATGGTTCATCAGTGGCAAAACCTCTTCTACGATAAGCGCTACAGCGAAACGCTGTTGCCTGATGTTCCTGATTTCGTGAAGCTTTGTGAGGCTTACGGATGGGGCGGCAAACGCGTTTCTAAGCCCGAAGAGCTGGAAGATGCCTTTAGATGGCTGCTTGATTATGACGGTCCTGCTTTGCTGGATATGCGTATCGATCGCGACGAAAACGTCTTTCCTATGGTAGCGCCTGGCGCACCACTGGATGACATCATTGGGGCGATCAATGTAGGTCCTATCTCTCATATGCTTGAGGGTTTTGAAGACCTGCCTTTTGCTAATGCCGCTGAAGCAAATGAGGCTGCTCGCAATGCTTCCGACTCCGATGAAGAAGGAGGCCGATAACATGGAAAAGAACCAAAGGCATATCCTTTCAATTTTGGTGGAGAACCAGCCTGGCGTTTTGTCTCGTGTAACAGGTCTTATTTCTCGCCGTGGTTTTAATATCGAATCGCTTTCAGTAGGTCCGACCGAGGATGTAACCCTTGCGCGCTTGACCATTGTCATGATGGCAAACGATGTGGCCTATGAGCAGATCACCAAGCAGCTTCACAAGCTTATTAGCGTTCACAAGATTACCGACCTTACGGCTGAGGATGCAATTGAACGTGAGCTGGTATTGATTAAGGTTCACTCCAATCCAGAACGCCGTAGCGAGATTATTGAAATCGCAAATGTATTCCGCGCCAACATCGTTGATGTGGGTAAGTCTTCATTGACTATTGCGGTAACGGGTTCGGAATCAAAGATTGCAGGTATTGAAGATTTGCTTCGCGCCTATGGCATTAAGGAAATCATTCGAACCGGCATGATCGCTATGTCTCGTGGATCAAAGGTAAGCTAGGAGTCTTTTGTAAGGCGCACCTGGAAAAGCAAGCTTCTTATGTGCAAGCCTTTCTTGAGAGTTTGAGAGCTTTGATGAGTTTTACGGGTGTGTTAAAAGATGCTGGTCATGAGCTTTTGATTTGCGAGTGGTGATAATACAAAGTGAGTAATCAGTCATAAGAAGAAGGGATGAAAAATGGCTGTAACTATCTATTATGAACAAGACGTTGATCCTTCGATAATCCAGGGAATGAAGGTAGCTATCATCGGCTACGGTTCTCAGGGTCATGCTCATGCATTGAACCTTAAGGATTCCGGCGTTGACGTTCGCGTTGGCTTGCGTGAGGGTTCTTCACACTGGGCTGTAGCTGAGGAAAAGGGCCTCAAGGTTATGACCATGGATGACGCTGCTGAGGAAGCAGACTTGATCATGATGCTCGTTCCTGATGAACTTCAGCCACAGATTTACGAAGAGCACATCGCTGCTCATTTGAAGCCAGGCAACACGCTTGCTTTTGCTCATGGTTTCAATATCCATTACGGCTACATTAAGGCTCCTGAGAACGTAAACGTTATTATGTGCGCTCCTAAGGGCCCTGGTCATATTGTTCGTCGTCAGTACACCGAGGGTTCTGGTGTTCCTGATTTGGCTTGCGTTGATCAGGACGCTACCGGCAATGCTTGGGACATCGCACTTTCTTACTGCTGGGCTTTGGGCGGCGCTCGTTCCGGCATCATCAAGGCAACCTTTGCTGAAGAAACCGAAGAAGACCTCTTTGGTGAGCAGGCTGTTCTTTGCGGTGGCTTAGTAGAGCTCGTAAAGGCTGGCTTTGAGACCTTGGTTGACGCAGGTTATCCTCCTGAGCTTGCATACTTCGAGTGCTATCACGAGATGAAGATGATCGTTGACTTGATGTACGAATCCGGCATCCACTTCATGAACTACTCCATCTCCAACACCGCTGAATACGGTGAATACTATGCTGGTCCTAAGGTTATCAACGAGCAGTCTCGTGAGGCCATGAAGGAAATCTTGAAGCGCATTCAGAATGGTGAATTCGCTAAGGAATTCGTTGCTGACTGCAACAATGGTCATAAGTGGCTTCTTGAACAGCGTGAGGCTATCAATACTCACGAGATCGAAAAGACTGGCGAGAAGATTCGCGGTATGTTCTCTTGGATTAAGTCTGAGTAGTCTAGCTGCTTAACTGTATAAGAGATATCTTTTCAAGGCTGTGTCTGGAAATCAGGCACAGTCTTTTTTGCTATTGATGTCTTTTGTTTCGAGCTGGGCTGTTTCAACGAAGGCCTTAATGATGTTCCAGTCGCTTTTCCAACCAATGCGCATGGTGTAGCTTGCTTCAGGTCCAAGAGATACAACCAAAAGCTTTTCTAGCTGCTCAGGGGAAAGGGCTGTTCGCACCAGTATTTCGGGGCTAAAGCAGCCTCCAATACCTTGGGCACACAAATCGAGAACAAAGGCAAGGTTTTCGGCTTCAACTTTAATAACAGGTTCTTTAGAAAAGTGCGCCAATATGTGACGGGAGAATCTTCCGGCAATATCTTGCTCGTGTCCAAGAAGAAAAGGGCACTGTTCTAATAGCTGGAAGGTTTGGTTGTCCTGAATCTCGTCGATGACCGAGTGCGTTTTATCGCCGTAAATGCTCTCAAAAAGATCTTTCCTGCAGACGAATACGATGCGCTCTTGATAAAGATCGCGATGCTTAATTCCTTTTAGATTTCCCCTAAAGTCTGAAATACAAATATCAAGTTCATCTTTCATGAGTTTTTGGGTAAGCGCATCGACGGGAACTTCTACAACCTTTAGTTCTACTTTAGGATGCTGCTTGATAAAGCTGCATAGTATAGGCGTAAGAATTACTCTGTCGCGGTTGTCGGTTATTCCAACTCGTATCAGACCTTTTTCGTTGCCGGTTATTTCAGAAAACGCAACATAGAGATCCTTTACTTCATGTTGAATGGTTTCGGCGTGCTTCAAAAACTCTTGTCCGGCATAGGTAAGCTCTAGGGGAACATGTCTTACGAAAAGTTGGCAGCCGAGCTCACGCTCAATTGAAGCTATATGAGCACTGAGGGTTTGTTGGGTGATATGTAAGCTTTTTGCTGCCTTGGTGATGCTTCGTTCTCGCGCAACTGCAAGGATGTAATCGATGCTCTGGAAATTCATCAGCGCTCCCTTTTTGCGTTTCTAACTACAAAATATATCTGTATTTATAACAAGATAATACAGTTTGAAATGGTGATAAAACTACTTCATAGTGGAAACAAAGAGGAGAAACAAAGGTAAGAACTAAAAAGCGGAAAACGAAAAGGGGAGTGGGATTTATGAAAATAAGCGTGCTGTATTTGGGAAGAATTGAGTGTAAGAAAGATGCGCTCGTTCGTTGTGATGATCAAAACGCCATGATCAAATCGCCTATGTCTGCGATTTTGATTCAACATCCGGTATTAGGAAATGTGCTGTACGATACCGGAAACCATCCGCTTTATAACACCGAATACTCGCTGTTTACTCGCGAGACCTACCCTATACGGGAATTTTTGTCTATCGAGGATGCGCTTGAGAGCAAAGGTCTCACGCCTGCAGACATTGACATGATCATTTTGTCTCATCTGCATTTCGATCATGCCGGAGGGCTGTGCTATTTCAAAAATATGAAGGCTATAAAAAACGTCGTGGTATCAGAAGCCGAACTGAAAAATGCGTATTATCAAGTGATGACCGACCAAGCGGGTGCTTACGTGAAAAGCACTTTTGACTTGGATGGTATTGTCTTTAGACCTATTTCTCAGGATACGGCCTTAGCGGATGATCTGAGCCTTTTCATCCAGCAGTCGCACACTCCTGGGCTTGTGGGGATGATACTCAACACTCAATCGCAGGGAACTATTATCACCACGAGTGATTCTATTTATACACGTGAAAGCTTTGACCGTCAGCTGCCACCAGGCGGAACCATCAATAAGACTGATCAGGAGTTTTACGATAACTTAGAGAAAATCAAATCTATGAGGGATTCGTATGGTGCCAAGCTGATATTCGGTCACGACTACGAACAGGTACTTGAGTTAGTTCGTCAAGGTACGTTCGAATAAGGCAAGCTTTCTAGCTAAAACTTAAAAAGGTTTAAGCCAATTTCTTCGTCGAAATAACGATCAACCGTGCCATCGATAACAGTAATAATCATTTCGCAGGTTGCGCTTACCGTGGCTGAATTAAGGTGTCCGCCAAACGCATTGCCTTTTTCGTCTCCGGCGCACATGTGAAGATGGGTGTAGAATTCGCCATCCATAGTGTTAATCGTTCCTGTGAGCGAGACGATCTCATAGCAACCGCTGAAACTGTTCGCAACGTATTGCTTGGTATCGGTTTTGAAAACGCCGATAGTGAAATCTTTTACGGCACCAAGGGCAGAAACTTGCGCTAAAGTGATGTGCTCCTTTAGCGCAAGTGTTTTTATTTGTTCTAGGATTTCCTCGTCTTTATCGATGCGAACTACATAGGTATTGCCAAATTTACGATAGTCCATGCGAAAACCCTTTCTGCAAGGTAAAGCTTTAACTTATAAGGACTATCCTAATTTGCGTACAGGGTGCTAGCCGAGATCATTTCGGGTATCGGCTTATGAAAGCGTATGAAGCAGTACCTCTCATAAAAATTCCCCACCAAATAAAGCGATATTCAGACGATTCCAAACGTTATTCGGTGGGGAATAGAGGGCTAAAGAGTGTTTGTGTTATTGGTTGCGGCTTTCACGAAGGGCTTTCATCTGTTCGCGCGCCGCGCAGGTAATGCGAAGTGATCGCATGGCGGAATCTAGTGTGCTGTAGCATTTTGCACCAGGGACCCCGCGCAATTCATCGACGATATCTTGGGCTTGACCAAGACCGGGATACGCCTGAACTTCCGGAGTAACTTCCCATGTTTTTAGCTCAGCTTCTTTACGAACGCCGCCCATTACTCCTTCATGCGCTACCGCATTTTCGTCTGCCAGTGCTTCAAAATGAAGGGGAGCGGCATTGTCGTAATAAGAAAATTCAACACTGCCCTTATCGCCATAAATCAAGAAGCGATCAATTGCCTTGTAGGTGGCATAGCACCATGTACCAGAAACCATTACGCGATTTTCAGTAATGCCGGAAAGAGATACGGCATCTTCTCCAGGATAAAAGCTCGTTTCATTGGTAACTTCAAGTTTGAAATCGGTAAGAGGCCCAGCGAGAAAATCGATTAAGTCAAGCATGTGAGCGTCGCCCTCATAAAAATGGCTGCCGCCCGAAATCTCGGGGCGAACACGCCAAGGCTTTTGGTCTTCTGGAAGCATTTCTTCAGCTGTTTGACGCTGGGTGCGAATTACCTGAACTCCGCGAATTTTTCCGAGGGTGCCCTCATCAAGGAGTTTTTTCAATTCGCGGTATCGTGGCATGCCGCGGCGGTAATGTGCAGTAAAGCAGCGCGTTTTTGAATCTTTAAAAGCGGCATGGATTTCTTCAGCTTCCTCCCAGGAAAGTGCAAGTGGTTTTTCGAGGTAGCAGTGCTTATGTGCTTGTGCAACCTGGATGGCATATTGCTTATGAACATTGGGAGGTGTTGCAATGTAGATAATGTCAATGTCGGGGTCTGAAAGAAGTTCTTCGAGTGTGTCGTAAGCGCGACCGTGTCCGTGTCGTGCGCACCAGTCAACTGCCTTGCTTTTGGTGCGGTTCCAAATACCCGCCAGCTCAGAGCCTTCGGCAAGGTAGAAAGCGGGTCCGTTTTTAGTTTCAACCACATCACCACATCCGATGATGCCCCAACGAATTACGTCTTTCATGTAATCCCCCTAAACATACAGACGACTAAAAAGGGAAGCTTTTTCCTTATTGTAGAGGTCGAAGAAAGATTAGCCCATAGAAAAGTACCAAAGTGAAAGAGGCGCGTTCTGTCATTGAAGGGAAGCGTGCTCATGCGATGTGCTGCATAATGCATCTATTCATGCGCTGAAGCGACGGTGCGACTAACGCGTTCGCCTAACTAATAAACGCGTCCACGTAATACATAAAGGTTTAACAAAGAAATTGCTCTCTATCGTGGTAAAGTGACCAGCACTACAAAGTGGCAAATGTTTTGAAACTGAACAAATCAACGCAGAGAAAGGACTTGGCTAACATGGGAAGAGTGTATAACTTTTCTGCAGGCCCGGCGGTGCTTCCTGAAGAGGTATTGCGCGAAGCCGCCGATGAAATGCTCGATTACAAGGGCACCGGCATGTCAGTTATGGAGATGAGCCATCGTTCAGCAGCGTTTAAGGGCATCATCGAAGAAGCTGAAGCAGATCTGCGTGAGCTTATGAATATTCCTGACAACTACCATGTGTTGTTCTTGCAGGGCGGCGCAACCCAGCAATTTGCTGCAATTCCAATGAATCTGATGCTCTCGGGCAAGGCTGACTATATTGTTTCTGGTTCTTGGTCCAAGAAGGCTTACAAGGAAGCCCAGATTTTTGGTAATGCTCGTCTTGTGGCATCAAGCGAGGATGGAAATTTCTCCTACATTCCTAATGTCGATGAACTTGAGTTCGACCCAGAAGCTGACTACGTATATATTTGCGAAAACGAAACCATCTACGGCACGCATTATCATAAGCTCCCTGACACAGGAGACGTGCCTTTGGTAAGCGATGTTTCTTCTTGCTTCTTGTCCGAACCTGTTGATGTTTCTCGTTATGGTTTGATTTATGGTGGCGTCCAGAAGAATATTGGCCCAGCTGGTGTTGTTATCGTTATTGTTCGTGATGATTTGGTAAAGGATGAATGGCTTCCCAATACGCCAACTATCATGCGCTATAAAACCCAGGTTGATGCAGGTAGCATGTCCAATACGCCTCCTTGCTATGGCATTTACATTTGCGGCAAGGTATTCAAGTGGCTTAAGGCACAGGGTGGTCTTGAGGCAATGAAGAAGCGCAATGAAGAAAAAGCCGCTCTTCTTTACGATTACCTTGATTCGACCGACTTCTACACGGCAACTGCTCGCAAGGAAGATCGCTCCATTATGAACGTTCCCTTTATCACTGGTGACGCAGACCTGGATGCCGAATTTGTGGCAGGCGCTAAGAAGGTTGGCATTGAAAACATTAAGGGTCACCGCACCGTTGGTGGTATGCGTGCAAGCATTTACAACGCTATGCCTATCGAAGGCGTTAAGGCGCTTGTGGAATACATGAAAGAATTCGAAAAGGCCCATTCATAAGACGTTTTAGAGTACGGCTTTTCTAGGGGGCTTTCTTGAAACTCCGAAGAGGTTTATGTTTCAACCGAAACGTAAACCTCTTTCTTGTTAACGGCTTTAATCTGTTACTGCGCAACGTTTTGGACAGAATTTGTAAACCCGTGTAAATTACGACAAAAAAGTGGAAGAAAGACCATTTCTTTAGTGCCCGTATGGTATACTTTCCTGGTCTGTCAAGAGGGCAGGCATTGAAACTATAGGCCCCCGAGACATGTTTGCTGTTGGCGCATAGATCTACGCGTAGCATGCATGGTTAATGTTTGAAACCGCAAACACGTACGAAGGGTCCCTGATTACATTTTGAAAGGGGTCCGTTTTGACCGAAATCAAGAACACCTCCGTCATTGATTTTGAGGACATTTCTGATGAAGAAATGAACCAAATGATCGATGGCACCTTGACCGACTTTGACGAGGGCGATCTTATCGACGGCACCGTTGTTAAGATTGAGCACGACGAAGTTCTCGTTGACATCGGATTCAAGAGCGAGGGCGTTATTCCTGCTCGCGAGCTTTCCATCCGTAAGGACGCAGATCCTTCTGAGGTTGTAAACCTGGGTGACAAGATCGAGGCACTGGTTCTCCAGAAGGAGGACAAAGACGGCCGCCTCATCCTTTCCAAGAAGCGCGCAGAGTACGAGCGTGCTTGGATTCAGGTTGAGGATAAATTCAAGGCTGGCGAAGTTGTTACTGGTGAAGTTATCGAAGTTGTTAAGGGCGGCTTGATCCTTGACATTGGTCTTCGTGGCTTCTTGCCTGCATCCTTGGTTGACCTTCGTCGCGTTAAGGATCTTTCTGCTTATCTTGGTACCGAGATTGAAGCTCGTGTTATCGAGATGGATCGCAACCGTAACAACGTTGTTCTTTCTCGTCGTGTTCTTCTTGAGGAAGGCCGCAAGAACGAGCGTGCTGAAATTCTCGAGAAGCTCTCTAAGGGCATGCGCCTGAAGGGTACCGTTTCTTCTATCGTAGACTTCGGTGCATTTGTTGATCTTGGCGGCATTGACGGTTTGATCCACATCTCCGAGCTTTCTTGGAGCCATGTAAATCATCCTTCTGAGGTTGTTAAGGTTGGCGAAGAAGTTGAGGTTGAGGTTCTCGACGTTGATCTTCAGCGCGAGCGCATCTCCTTGGGTCTCAAGCAGACCACCGAGGATCCTTGGACCAAGCTTGTTGAAACCTATCCTGTAGGTACCGTTGTAGACGGCAAGGTTACCAAGATTGTTCCATTCGGTGCATTCATCGAACTTGGTGCAAACGTTGAAGGTTTGGTACACATTTCCGAGATGGCTATGAAGCACATCGATTCACCTGCTCAGGTAGTACACGTAGGCGACACCGTTAAGGTAAAGGTAATGGACGTAAACGTAGAGCGTCGTCGCATTTCCTTGTCTATGAAGGCTGCTGCTGAAGAGCTGGGCATCGAAATCGAAGTTGCTGAGCCAGAGCCAAAGCCTGAGGCTGCTGACGCTGAATAAATAGCAAAGCACAGAGCAAAGCTCAAAAGCGGAATCACTTGGGTGGTTCCGCTTTTTTATTTGGGGTACATCACGTTGATGGGGCGTGTCTTGATAAAGAAGGCGGGGAAGTAGGAGAATTTTGAGAAATCGGAGACTCTTTATACTTTAGGTATCTTTTCGGTCGTTGGGGTTAAGGGTAAGCGATTGGGACGACATCAGTCTTAAAAGGGAAGGCAATGAAGGTGCTAGTGGTGTCTGTCATTCGTAATGTTTAATCGCTGTCGTCTTGTAGTGCTGTGCGTATATTAGCGTATGGGCAAAGAGGGCTATCCTTTGATTTTTAGAAACATGATTATTATTATCGGAAAAGCAACTACCTGGGAAAATAGTCAGAAAAGTGCTTAATATATAGTTATCTGTAAACTCTCTAGGAGAAGCCAGTCATGACTAAAAGCAGTTCTAGTTCTTCAATTGATGATTCAGTAAAAGAAACACCTGAAAAAGAAGATCAGCAGTTGCAAAGCACAACCGACACTAAGAGCTCATCCAAAAAGAAGATCGCAATAATAATTGCGGTAGTAATCATCCTTATTGCTGCTATAGGAGCAGGAGCCTGGTATCTAATGGACCAACACAATAAAGAGGTTTGGGAGCAGGAGCATAAAACATATCCGGTTAATATCTCGATTCTCTCTGAGGGATATGATCCAAAAACCTCAAGTCCCATTCCAGTCCTTATTGAGGGAACCGACTTTGAAGGTGATTCTGTATCTATAGAGGCTTTGGTTGGTAATACGGATAGCGAACAGATAAGCCTTATGCGTGGTAACTATACAATCAGCGTTAGCTCATCCCCTTTCTTGGCTGATGGAACCATGTTTGATGTGTCGGCAAGTGAAGGAGAATTTGAAGTTGTTGGTGATGGAAAAACAGGGCAAGGCAATGTTTCTCTTACTATGACGCAATTAAACCCAAGTGATCTAACGGAAGAGAATATAGCAGCGGCAAAGGACAAGCTGGTATCGCTTGGATTCAATGAGAACACTGCTAATCAATATGCAGATGCTGCGCTTAACCAAATAAACGAGGTAAAGCTTGCTTCTCAGATGGCAGATGCTAAAGCAAGATTTACTGCAGAGCTAGAGCAGTTGGATTCTGAATTTGAGAATGATCCACGCCGCGCAGGCACGCAGATGGACATGAATGTATCAGCAGCTGAATATCGCCAAAAATACGATGCTCTTGTAGAGGATATCTATTCATATTTGACCACGGTGCTAACAGGCGATGAGCTAGCTAGTTTAGAATCAGACCAAACTTCATGGGAAGCCGAAAAAGAAGCAGGTTCTCAAGCAGCTGGAGAACGCTCGATTGGTGGAACGATGCATCCCCTGGACGTTAATACAGCAGCAATGGACTACGATAAAGAGCGCATCAATGAGCTGTTAGAAATGATGGGGTAGTGCCAGCTAATCGTTGTTGTTACCTAACTTTTCTGATGCTGATGTAAGTTCCGATTTGATGTTTTCATCAACGGAAGTAGTTATATCGTTGTCGCTTTCGGAAGTTATAACTTCATAAACTTCAACAATTGTTTCTTCGGATGCTTGAAAGGAATCGCGAAGAGAGCCTTGTAGCTTTTTCGCCATAGGACCAAACGTAGTATAAGTTATGGCACCAGAAACAATACCGCCGAGAATTGGTAAGGCTTTAGAAATTCCTTTTTTGGCAACTTCTTTTGTGAGTCTTATGCCAAGAAGCTTTGCAATGGTTTTAGCGATTTTCCAGGGGATTCCACGAAGGACTTTTGTTACAGCAACTTGGCCGAATTTTCGTGCGAGTATATCTCCGGCATTTTTGCTCATTATTACAAGAACTTGAGAAGCCGCTTGAATCCCAAACATTGAACCTATATAGATTAGTATCTTTGTCATTCTGCGATCATCATCCATTGTGGTGAAGTCGGACTTCTCGCCATAAATATAAGCCAGTTGTTGGGCAATGCGAATATAAAAAGCAAAGGATTGGACTATGTCAGCAGATGTAGTTGCTGGAAGAGCGAGCAGATTACTTGGAATGCCAGCCGCAAATGATACCCCTGAAGTTATTAGCCGTGTTTTGCTGATATATGAGCCAGCAACAGAATCTAAAACATCTATTGGAATATCAGTATAATCTCCGCCAGCAATTATTTTTTCTAATTGCGTTTCACTAATTCGAGTGCCGAAGGCCTCGTGAAGAAATTTATTTCTATCCAAAAGTAAGCCAGGTGTTTTCTTTATAAGTTCAGAGACAATAGCCCATACATCGAATGTGATTTCGCTCATAACTATCCTTTGACCAGAGACTTTGTTTAACGAACACTTTAGCATTATAGTTAGAGAAAGCTAAGATTTATTGTCAGAGTCAAAGCTTTTGTTCCGTAGGGTTCCAAAAATGAGCCTAATGAAAAGCATGCAACCTGTTGCATAAATTGCAACAACTGCAGCAGCTTAATCGTGAAAATGAAGATGTATTTATATAAGTTGGGAAGATATTTTGATTAATTATCGCAATGAAGCTGCTCCATCTTTGAGCGTTTATTGAAGGTTAGTTTAAGCAGGAACTATATCTAGTTTATAGCCTAGTGCTTCTATGACCTTTTGAACCGTGCTGAAAGATGGATTTCCTGTTGGAGAGAGCGCTTTGTAAAGGCCATCTCTCGTAATTCCTGTTTCTTTTGCAAGTTGGGTCATGCCGTGAGCTCGAGCGATATCGCCTAGTGCAGCAGATATAAGTGCGGGGTCACCGTCATCGAGCGCTGCATTGAGGTACGCAATAATGTCTTCATCTGTTTCTAGAAATTCTGCTGCATCGTATGTCATTGCTTGTTTCATCTTGTCATGTATCCTTACTCGTATTGCTTGTTAAGCTCTTTGGCTTTTCTGATATCACGTTGTTGCGAAGATTTGTTACCCCCGATAAGCAGAAGAATTATTTCTTTTTCCCGTTGAGTAAAATACAGCCTGTAGCCTGGTCCGTAATCGAGTCGGGGTTCATAAACGCCGTCACCAACAGATTTATGATCGTCAAGATTTCCAGTAAGGGAAATTCTTCTGATGCGTAATTTGATCCGCGACTTAGCATCCAGATCCTTTAAGCGCTTTAGCCATTTGGCAAACTCATTTGTTCGACAAATCTCGATCAAGTTTGAACTGTATATTACAGTATACAGTTAGTCAGGATTAAGATGATATACAAGTAGGGGAAGCTTGAAATCAAACAATAGCAAGTTCTATATCATCAGTTTCAGTTGAAGAGTTCTTTAAAATTCAGTTGAAGAGTTCTTTAAAAGAATGAAGCGAATATTTCTAAAAATCCACTCATCTAGTAAGTAGCAAATTTGGTACTTTACCTCTTGTTTTGATGTTAGGCTTTTCTTCTATTACTAAAAGAGGGAGGTATTCGATGGATAACGTTAAATCTTCTAGTTCGCTTGTTGCTAAAGTTATTTCTTTGGTGGTAATCGCAGTACTTTCGTCGTTATGCTTAGTGGGTCTCTCGGGCTGTGCGGGTCCTTCTCCGACAGAAGTAACTCAGCAGTTTTTAGATGGCATTAAGAACAACGATACTGAATCTATCCAAGAAGTATATGGCGGCGATACTTCTACGATGCTTTCTGCTTGGCAGGAAGATGCAACTTCTGAGGAGGATTCTACTGCGGTAAGCTCTCAGGAAATGCAGGATTTATATCAGAATACTTTGATGCCAAAGCTGCGGGAATTTGATTACGAAGTTTCAAATGAACAGATCAACGGCGATACAGCAACAGTTGATGTGACTATCACTACGTATGCTGTGGGAGATGCATTTAGCTCATTCTTGTCTGATTACATGAATCAGGCAGTAACCCTTGCATTCTCTGGTGCTTCAGAGGACGACCTGACAGTATTAGCTGAATCTATCTTGGATTCTAAGATTAACTCTATGGAAAAATCTTATACCGATACAGTGACCATTTCATTAACCAAGTCCGATAATGCTTGGAAGGTCGATGCGCTTCAGGAAGACGGTGAAGTGGAAGATGCGCTGTTAGGTGGATTGCTTACAATTATTAATTCTTATGGTGAAGTATACGATTCAGGCGAATAAGGCCAATAGTCACAAGTAGCTTAATAGGGCGGCTTTAAGCCGCCCTTGGTGCAAAATAGGCAGGGAGGTGCAACAATGCCCACGCAAGATACAATCAAGAAGGTAGTTTGCGACGTTGTAAAAAACTATGATGTCAAAGAAGCATATCTGTTTGGTTCGTATGCGCGCGGCGAAGAAACACCAAACAGCGATATAGATATTCGTCTCCTTTGCGGTAAAAGCATGCGCATTCAAGATTTATATCACATAGAGAAAGAACTTGAGGAGCGACTTTCTTTGTCTGTGGAGATAATTTCAGCTCCTCCAGAGGAATTACGCCCACGCTTTTATGATTGTATCAAGCAGGATGAAATATTGCTCTATACTTCCTAAAGAGCGAGATAAAAAGCTTATTCTAAATAATCCTGATGAAGCTGAAACTTTCTATGTTCTTTTCCGATATGTTATGTCTCTTCCGTAACGGGCGAGGTATAGGTGCTGGCTAAATGATTACGCTACAGGCCATATTTTGCTTTTAGTTTTCTTGTTGCTTCAAACGCGTCGGTGTCCAATCCCTCAGTACGCTCGTGTTCAGAGACCACAATACGTTCAAACAGACAGGCGCGTGCATTCGCTTGTTCGAGTTTATTAAAATCAGAGCTTTTGATGCATACAAAACGATCGTAACCATTTTTTGTGACGATAATAGGGGCGGAACTATTAGTTACCATTTCATCGAAGGCGGCTGTATCTCGTAAATCCTTAATTGGGACACGTTGCATAAGCTCTCCTTAATTTTCTGTTTTTATGAATAGTAGTATGTGTGCAGATTATGCACAATGGTGAAGGTTTTGCCTGATGGTTTGAACAGAATGTTCAAGTTTAGTTATCAAGGAATTATTGATAACTAAACCAAAGTGTCTACGTAAAAGGAAATCGAACTTGTTCCAAAATAGAACAAGTTAATCAGGCCAAATTCACGGTATTTAGTTTTGTTTATTATAGAAGGGTGAATATTGAGTAGATGTCCTTGTTGTCGATTAGACCTATTTGATTCTTTGAAAATGCCAAAACAGTCTAATAATAGAATTGTCCATAATATATAGGACAATACAATTATGACTATCTTGTTGACAATACAAAGACTTATCTATTATCATGTCCATAAACGATAGGACAGTAAATATTTATTGTTCGTTAAATATAGCCTAAGGACTGATTGTTATGATGTCCGAAACAACAAAACTTAAGGATCTTTGTGAAGTTAAAACTGGTGTTCCTACGGGCCGCGCAAAAAAGCTCAGCGAGGGGGATCAAGGTCGTCGGGTCAATATACTTCTTCCGAAGGCTATGTCTGAAGGTGTAATTATCGATGAAGAATTAGGGTCAGAAGTAATTGGGGCTGTAAAGGATGACTATTTTACTCGAGAGGGAGATGTAGTCATTAAGCTTTCTACTCCTTATGACAGTGTTTATATCGATAAAGAGCATGAAGGGCTTTTGATCACTTCATTTGCGATGCTCCTACGAAAAAAAGACAATGTTGAGCTTAATATGCGTTATCTTTCGATGTTTTTAAACGCTGAGCACACTAATGAAATATTGCAATCAACCATTGCGAGTCAATCGGTTGTTAGATTACTCCGAAAACATGATGTTGAAGATCTGGAAATAGCACTGCTTCCTCTGCAACAACAAAAGCCATTGGCGGATTTATTTGAAGCAATTACAAAGCGTCGTCAGAATTACGAGCGTCTTATCGAACTCGATCGAGAGCTGCTTTCTAGTCAGCTTATGCAGGCTATCTGGGGCGATGAATAATGAAGAAAAAAATAGACGAAAATAAGTTTTCTATTACGGTAAAAACTGAAAATGATCGCAATTTCAAAGAGCGTCTTACGAAACTTATTACAGAATTTGCAAGTTTGTATCATCGAAAAGGTTATAGCTATGCGGATCTGATGCCTGCAATTGAGTATTTGCTTTACTGTACGTATGTTTCAAAAAATGTTGAAGAATTAGGCATTGCGGGGTTCGAAGATAATTACAAATTCGATGCCGCAAAACATGCCTTAGGAAATGATTATGTAGCAAAAGATTACTTGAAGTATTTCGAGCGTCTTGAAAGCGCAAAAGCAGAAGTTAATCTTCCGGAGCTTAATGCTGGGATTCTTGCTAAAAATGCGGATTTAGAGTTCATTGCAACATGGATTGAGATGTTTGATGATTCGCGTCTCTCATTAAGTAAGGATTGCAGCTGTTTCATAGCAGCATCAATTCATGGAATACTTCGCGGCGCAAATCTGACATTTGAAGATAAAGAGGGCTTCCAGTATTTATGTAATACTTCTTTAGCCACATGTATGTCTGCGCTGGTGGGTACTGCTGATAAAACTGTATGTGATTTTGCTTGCGGGACGGGCACGGTAGTTTCTCAGGCAGTAAAAAGCGGTGCAAGGAAAGCAGTAATAAATGATGTTGATCCCTTGATGGTCGAACGTTCAAAAATTGCTATCTTTTTTGCTAATCCTACTGCCTCAATTGAAGCAACTTCGGATGATGTTTTTACTGACGGTGTTCCAGCAGAAATTGCCGATGTTTGTTTTGTACAGCCTCCTTTGGGTGTAAGACTTATTAACAAAACTTCAGTAAATCAAGCCAGATCAATAACTGCTTTACCGGGTCTGCAGGGAGTGGAAGCCTCTTTGTTTAAATCTGAGGAATATGCTATTGGTTTAGCGCTCGAGGCTTTAAAGAAAGAGGGAACAGCAATAGTGCATGTTCCTATGCGCTTTTTGTTTGGATTATCAAAAAGCGAAAAGGCAATCAGAAAAGCCTTGATACAGAACTCCCTTGTGAAGGCTGTTTTTGAATTACCAGCTGGCTTTATTGTAGGGTCATCGATTCCCAGCGCACTTGTGGTGTTAGAAAAGCTTTCTAAACCAACGCAAAACCATAAAGTCTTGCTTGTGGATATGGCAAGCAATTACCTAGAAGATCAGGCATTTTTCGAGAAAGGCAAATTTAGCAACACAATTACCAATGAAGCCATTAAATGGGCTTGTGATCTTATGGTACAGCCCAAAGATATTTCAATGGTGGCAAAACTGGTATCTGCAGATGAATTTGAGCAAACGGACTACTCGTTTATTTATTCCCGCTACGGAAATGTTTTTGATTATGAAAAAGCGCGGGAAACTACACGTTCTTTCGAGGAAATTGTTTCAGATATTAAGAATGAACAGGAAAAACTTGAAACCATTTCGCAAGATATTGATAGCATGTTAGCTAGAATTGCGAGCGAGGGGTAGGAGAACATACCAATGAATCACTCAATCATCTCAAGTTTTATTTGGGGTACAGCCGACCTTTTACGTAATAGTTTTAAGCAGCATGAATATGGCGATGTCATTTTGCCCTTTACAGTAATGCGTCGCTTAGATGTAACGCTTTTACCCACTAAGGAACAGGTTTTGGAGACTGCCAAGGCTAATCTTCCCGAAGCGTTGAAGGATGCAGCTCTAAAGAAAGCCTCTGAGTGCGATTTCTATAACACTTCACGCTTCACTATGGAATCTTTGTTGGACGATGCCGATGGCATTAAGGATAACCTGGTCAACTATGTATCTTCTTTTTCTCCTGAAGTAGTAGATCTTTTCGATAAGTTTAAAATCTATGACGTTATTAAAGATCTTGACGATGCCGATCTTCTGTTCCTTATAGTGGAACGTTTTTGCGACCCAAATATCGATCTCAGTCCTGAAAGTATTAGTAATGCTGATATGGGTGACATTTACGAAGAGCTTATTCGTAAGTTTAGCGAAATGAGCAATGAAACCGCTGGTGAACATTTCAGCCCTCGTGATGGATTGAAGCTTGCAGTTGAGCTAGTGATTGCAGGAGCTGAAGAGGATCTAACACAGCCCAACCGTATTGTTAAATGTGCAGATCCTTGTGCGGGAACCGGTGGTGCACTGGCGGTATTTGCTACACGCGTGCATGAATTAAACCCGAACGCTCAAGTGGTGAGCTATGCTCAGGAAATCAATCCGCAAACATATGCCATCTGTAAGTCAGACACTATCCTAAAAGGTGGAGATCCCTCCCATGTATATCTGGGTGATACACTTTCTAATGACTATATGGCAGGGGAAACGTTTGGGTATCAAATAAGTAATCCACCCTATGGCGTTAAATGGGAGAAATCAAAATCTGCCGTTACTGAAGAATACGAAAAACTTGGATTTGCTGGACGTTTTGGCGCTGGACTACCGCGCATTTCTGATGGACAGCTCCTCTTTGTAGAGCACATGGTTTCGAAGATGCGACCGGTTAATGAAGGCGGTGGCCGTATTGCAGTGTTCATGAATGGTAGCCCATTATTTACCGGAAATACTGGATCAGGAGAGAGTGAAATCAGGCGTTACCTTTTAGAAAATGACTTAGTTGAAACTATTGTGGCTATGCCTAATGACTTTTTCTTCAATACCGGTATTGCAACCTATGTTTGGGTAATTACTAATAATAAAAGTGATGAGCGCAAGGGTAAGGTACAGCTCATTAATGCTAATGGTATTTATTCCAAGATGCGCAAGAATTTAGGTAGTAAGCGCAACGAGTTTACTGATGCTCAGATCAAAGAAATCATGAACGAGTATCGTGCGTTTCCTGCTGAAAGCGAGATTTCTAAGGTTTTTGACAATGAAGATTTTGGCTACACCACTGTTAAGGTGTGTCGTCCTTTGCGTGATGAAAATGGGAATCCAATTTGCGACAAAAAGGGCAAACCTAAGGCAGATAAAGAGCTAAATGATACTGAAAACATTCCCCTAAAAGAAGATATTCAAGAATATATGGAGCGTGAAGTTCTTCCTTATGCTCCTGATGCTTGGATAGAGCCGGTTAAGAACAAAAGAACCAAGCAAAAAGAAATTGGTACCGTAGGCTACGAAATTCCTTTCACTCGTTATTTCTACGAGTACACGCCATTGCGCCCAAGTACTGATATTCTTTCAGAGATAAAAACCCTTGAAGCTCAGATTTCTGATGACCTTGCAAAGGCAGGACTGTAATCATGGAGTGCTACGACAGCTATAAAGACTCAGGCGTTGAGTGGATTGGTAAAATACCTGATGATTGGGATTGTAGACCAATTTCTACACTTTACGATTCAAGAAATGAGAAAGTTAGCGAGAAGGATTTTCCTGCGTTGTCAGTAACCATGCAGGGCATTGTCCCACAGCTTGAAACTGCTGCAAAGAGTAATGATACCGAAAATCGAAAATTAGTAAAAAAAGGTGATTTTGCAATAAATAGTCGTTCAGATCGACGTGGTTCTTGTGGCATCTCGGATTACGATGGCTCTGTTTCTCTGATTACTAATGTTTTGAAGCCTAAGAACACTTTCGGTATGGAGAATAGATACTATTCTTATCTATTTAGTTCGGAACATTTTTCAGATGAATACTACCGAAATGGAACGGGTATCGTTGATGATTTGTGGTCTACTAACTGGTCGCGTATGAAACGAATCTATGTTCCGGTCCCTTCTTATAGCTTTCAGGTAAAAATAGCTAAGTATCTAGACGAAAAAACTTCCCAAATCGACTCCCTTATTGAGAAGAATGAAAAATCAATTGAGTTACTCGAAGAATATCGCAAATCAGTTATTTCAGAAGCTGTTACCAAGGGTCTGGACCCTAACGCCCCTATGAAAGATTCTGGCGTTGAGTGGATTGGTGAAATTCCTGAGGAGTGGGAGATTAAACCTATGAAAGAGATAGTGTCCATTAAAACGGGGCATACACCTCCCAGTGCTCACAGAGAGTTTTTTGATGGCAGTTTTCCATGGTTCACGCCTGGTGACATTAATGAAACTGTTCTAGTACACTCGACTAGAACAGTATCGGATTTGGCTATTAAGGAAGGTCAGGTTCCTGTCTATCCAGAAGGCTCGGTTTTGCTGATTATTATTGGCGGGACAGCAGGGAAAGCAGGCTTTTCTTTAGTTCAATGCAGTAGCAATCAGCAGATAACAGCGCTCATGCCAAAATTTTGTTATCCAAAATGGCTTTTTTATGCAGTGATGAATGAACGCACTAGGTTCTATGATCTAGCTCAATTTACTACAATGCCAATTTTAAATAATGAATACCTAGCAGGTTATAAAATGGTTGTTCCTACGTTTAATGAACAAGAAGCAATTGTAAATTACCTTGACCAAAAAACTGCTCAGATCGATTCTCTCATCGACAAGAAAAAACAACTCATTGAAAAACTTCAGGAGTATCGCAAATCTCTTATTTCTGAGTGCGTTACCGGGAAAATCAAAGTTCCAGGGGTTGAATAAGCTATGGCTATTGATTACGTCAAGCAAAGCGAAGGTAGTGAAATCCACTACGCTGCTGTCAATGATCAACACACCACTGAAAAGCAGTTTGAAAATGATGTAGAGCGCATCATGGGTAGTGTTGGCTGGAGAACCACTCAAAACGGTACTCGTACGTTGCCTGTCTTTAAAGACAATATTGAGGCTCAGGCAGATTATGATCGTACCTTAGCGCTTAAAACTGATTCTCTTATCAACTTTGTGAAGGAAACGCAGCCAAAAGAATGGGCAAAGATAGAAGGAATGTACGGGGCTCATGTCGAAGAGCGTTTCTTAAAGCGGGTGTGCGATGTACTTGAACCTCATGATGATCGTGATGGTTTGGTAAACGTTTTACGCCGTGGTTTTAAGATGGCTCCGGCAGCAAACTTTAAGCTGTGTTACTTTAAGCCAGCTTCAAGCAAAAACCCTGATGTCCAAGCGCGCTATGAGGCTAATCGTTTTGAGCTAGTTCGTCAGCTTCGCTACGGTACGTTGCCGGATGATAAGCACAACTCGGTCGATACGGTACTTTTCTTGAACGGTATTCCTATTGTGACTATGGAGCTCAAGAACAACTTAAGTGGACAGCGCACGGACCATGCGGTGCAGCAATACAAGAAAGACCGCAGTCCCAAAGAGCTGCTCTTCAAGCCGAACAGGCGGGCAATTGTCCATTTCGCCCTGGACTCTGAAACGGTAGAGATGACCACCTGGCTTGCTAACGGAGCCACGAGGTTCTTGCCGTTCAATAAAGGCAATGGTAAGAATGGCGGAGGGAATCCCGTAAACGAAAACGGAGGGTATCGTACCGATTATCTTTATCGGGAGATCTTGGCTCCAGATTCACTGCTTGATATTATCCAGCGCTTTGTTCGCGTGGAATATGATTCTTCCACTAAGGCCATGAAAGCAATCATCTTCCCTCGTTATCATCAGCTTGATGCGGTAAGGAAGCTGGTTGCTGATGCTAAGGAATCGGGATCAGGAAAGAGCTATTTAATTCAGCACTCGGCAGGTTCAGGAAAGTCCAATTCGATTGCATGGCTTGCGCATCACTTGCAAAGCTTGCATGATGATAACGATGCCCCGGTATTCGATACAGTAGTAGTACTGACTGATCGCCGTAACTTGGACAGTCAGCTCTCTGAAACTATCGATTCAGTGGATCATAAGCGCGGGGTAGTGCGCCGTATTACTGAAAAAGAAGGATCAGCAGGTCTTCGTGATGCACTCAATTCAGGTGCGCAGATCATCACCTCTACTATTCAGAAGTTTCCTTACATCTGCGCTGAGACCAAAGTGTCAGGCAAGAAGTTTGCGGTCATCATCGATGAGGCTCATTCATCTCAAAGCGGCAAAGCTAATGCCAAGATGAAGATGGCCTTGATTGATAAAGACGTAGATCCCGATGATCCTTGGGATGCTCAAGACGAGCTCGATCATGAAATGGCAGTACAGGGTCAAATTCCCAACCTGTCATTCTTTGCGTTTACCGCAACCCCTAAAGCTTCCACACTTGAGGTGTTCGGTACGCGGGATGAGCTGTGCGAGACCGATAAAGACGGTATGCCGATTCCGCGGCCCTTCCATCTATATTCCATGAAGCAGGCTATTGATGAGGGCTTCATCTTAGATGTGTTGGAGAACTATACCTGCTTTAAAACGTACTTTAAGTTGGTAAAGACTATCACTGACGATCCTCGCTTTGGGGAGTCGAAAGCTAATCGTGCTCTAAAGGGCATTGTTTCGTGGGACCCGCGCTTAATTGATAAGAAAGCAGAAATTATCGTTGAGCATTTTATGAGCGATGTTGAAGGACTTTTAGGTCATCGCTCCAAAGCGATGGTGGTAACCAGTTCTCGTCCTTTGGCATATCGTCTCTATAGTGCCATCAACAACTACATTGAAGCTAACAAGTATGCCTGTAAAGTAATGATTGCTTTTTCCGGCAAGCTAGAAGTTGATGATAAGGAGGTAACGGAAGCGAGCCTAAACGGTATCCCCGAGACACAGACCGCTGAGGCATTTGATGCCGATGACAAGCGTATTATTGTTTGTGCTAACAAGTTCCAAACTGGTTTTGACCAGCCAAAGCTCTGCGCCATGTATGTTGATAAGATGCTTACTGGTGTTGCTGCAGTTCAGACGCTCTCTCGCTTAAACCGTACCTGCAGGATTCCTGGAAAGCGTACGTTTGTGCTCGACTTTGAAAACGACTGGGATACCATCCGTGCGTCGTTCTCTAATTACTATGAGGCAACGGAGCTTGATGCAGTAACCGACCCTAACGTTATCTACGATCTTAAAGAGCGCTTAGATGGGTTCTATGTATACGATGAGCCTGTCGTAGATGCAGTAGCAGATGTGTATTTGAACGAATCTGATCCTTCGCAGGTGCTCAGCAAGATCGAATCAAAGCTTCAAGTGCCCGTAGATAAATGGATGGCGCTCGAAGATGAGCAAAAGCGAACATTTAAGGCCCTTCTGAAGAAGTTTTTGCGTAACTATTCTTTCATTACCCAAATGTGCAAGCTTGGAGATGAAGAGCTGCATTGTTTCTTTATTTTTGCTGGCTATTTAGTAAAGAAGCTTCATTTAGAGGTTTCGCCGTCGGTTGATTTGCGTGACAAGGTGGAACTTGAGTATTTACGTGTGGAGGACAAAGGGACTAAAAGTATCCAGCTTGAATCAGAAGAACTGCATAATGGCGGCGCTAATGCAGGTGTTATGCGCGATGATCCTGAAGAGTATTTATCTGAGCTTGTTCGCAAAATGAATGAAGCGTTCGGCACGCAGTGGGAGGATGCCGACAAGGTTATGCGAGCGGTATCCGACAAGATCATGGAAGATGAGTCTTTTGTTGCTCAGGCTCGCACCAACTCAATGAATGATCTTAAAGCCGTGTTCGGAAGAGTAATGATGGATGCGCTTTTGTCTATTCTTTCTGATAGTCAGGATATGGCGAACACTTTCAATAAGAGTCCTGATCTGTTTGTGTCATTTATGAACGACAATATGCTGCCGTTTGTGTATAGACAAATTAATGGAGATATTGAGTAAAATGAATTATTTAAAGCTCTTGTTAGTATTGCTATTTACAAGGTGCTAACAAGAGCTATGCTTTTGTGTTATTGGTATTAATAAGACTATTTCTAATGACTGGCTATTTGGTTTTATTTTGTTGCTTTAAGTAATCTATTAATTTCCCGGTTTGTTTAAGTAATGCATAATTGTGATTAAAATCTGGTGCTGGGGGCTTTATATTATTATGTCCTGAATTACTCCTTTGGCCTTCTCGAATACTGTCGATATTTAACATTTCTACTAGGATTGTTGTGTTAGAGCCACCTGTGACTCTAACAATGTCTTTTTTAAAATGGTTAACTGGCGCAATAATTCGACTATCGCCATATGATGAATTATTTGCCTGAATGAAATAACAGCTCAAATCACGTGCTACTACATTTCCTAAATAGTTATAAAAATCGATATCTTGATTCCACTCTACGGCAAATATGGCATCTGCTATGGATTGGTACAAGATGCGGGCATTTGGGGAAGCGAGTTCGAAACAGCAGTAGGTCGAGAACCAAAAGTTATTCCATGAGAAAAGTTCAAATGATTCACCTTTTGGTATTTCGTAATCGTAATCATAATAGAGGAATACCTCTTTTGGTGGAAGATAAACTTTTTGATGTAAGTAAAGATATGAAAACTTGAAGTCGTCCTGTTCGTAAGGCAAGAGGGTTGCTGTAAGGTTGTACAGCACTTTTTTATTCTCTTTGTTATGGCTTTTTATGTAACCAATACCAGCAATAATTGCAATGTTGTTTTTGGAGCTAAATTGGACTAATAATGGAAGCCATTCGATAGGAATAATTAGCTCCGGTAAGATAAGTATGTCGCACTTCTCGTTTTTAGTCTGTTTAAGCACTGAAAAAAGCTTTTTGTATCGATCTAGGGTTAATCCTGTATCTCCATTGAGATAGTTGAAGGGGATAGACATGTTAGCTATTGCGACTCTTATGTGTTGTTTCGCTGATCTACTGTTTCCAATAGCAATGCAGTAATTCTTTATATTCTTATCGAATGAAGCCTTGATTTCAAAGGCATCTATGTTTTGACTTGAATGGTTAATGTTAAGTCGATTGTTCCCAAAGTTAACATGGGTATAGATTGACTTGGTTTGAATTTGAACTTCATCTGGATTAAGTAAGCTGTCTCCTTGAATTATTTTATCGATATATAAGGCGAATTGAATATCTTGCTTTTTGATGATATAAGGAATATTGACTGCATAGGGTAGCCCTGTTTGCGGATTATTACTATCAAAGGTTGTATTTAGGTTTTTTGTCAGATCAATAATACTGCCAATATCGGTCAAATTAAGATTAGGCAATTCTTCTTGCTTTGTGGCGAAATCAGAATCAAAAAATACAGGAGGAATAGGCATTGAGTAGCGATCAACCATGTAGGTTTTTATGATCCTGATTTGATTTTTTTCGAAAAAGTCTTCCGGCAATTCGCTGAAATCCTTATTGACTTCAAATTGGTTTTTTAGAGTGTTCTCAACTTTCTTTACGTAACTTTTTGAGCAGAGAGATAGAGCAAATGAAATATTTGTAAGCAAGGTTGATTTAAGGGAGCTGATTAGGCATTCCTGATTAAAGTTTAGTAGTTCCCAATTGTTTTCAACCAAATTTATTTCTATCGCTGCAATCGCATTGACTAATTTTTTAATAACTAATACAAAGAGTTTTGGGTCGTTACAAAACGCAACTATTTTTAAGATTTTTTCCCAAGATGTGTAAAACTTAATAAGAGAAGAGCTGTCGAGTAGATTAGCAAGCTTTTTTGCTATATGAGTTCTTTCGTTGTCGTCGATGAGGGGAAGCAGTTTTTGTGCTTGACCTAAGAATTTTGATAGTTCATAAGGTGATATTGAGTACGAACTTATATCTCGAATTCTGTTAGGGGAACCTAGAGTATCAAATTTAAATAAGAACGAGAAATCATTTTCAAATATATCATCATCAATAGATGGGATTAGATCAAATTGGCTAGCGTTGAAGATGATTTGTTTTCTAAAATTTTTCAAGAAACTTCGTGGTGCTTCGTGTGATAGATAAAATAGTTTTGTTTTATCTTCTTCCAGGAATATCTTGGTTTCTTTTGAAGGGAGATATTGATCGTTGATTTCAAACATGGCCGAAGAGGCAGGGCTGGCGCTTCGGTTGCAAACATTTATGGCAAGAGAAGCTTTCTCGCTTATATTGCTGTCTCTTATAATCTCATTGAAAATATATTGTATTATTTTTGTACTGGCTGTTTCATTTTGCAAATACTGATCAAGGGTAGAATCTTTCTCAATTTTGAGAACTACAATTATGTCATCAACATATCTTCCGTAGTACAAAGGGGAGATTTTATTAATGACAGCTTGATCGAACTTGTATAAATATAAATTTGCCAAAACCATAGATGGCTCAAATCCGATGGGTAATATATTATTCTGTCCTACAAAATACTCGGAATACTTAGTAATAATTGCCTTAACAGCATTATTTAAGGTTTTTAAACTAATAGTTTTCTGATAGTTTGAGGTGCTCTCGATCGTTTCTATTTTCTTGTCAATGCTACTCCAGAATGTATTATTTAAATCGACTGAATAGTAAAATGACTTTAGATCCGAAGTTACAATAACTACATCGTTTTTATCTTCGTCGAGAGTTCTTTCTGCTATATCGAGAGCCTTATCACGCCATTTTTCGTAATTACTGAAATAAGGTGTAAATAAATATGGTGATAAGAAATCTTTACGATTCTTTTTGAATTGTTTTTGAATCCTGTTTCCGTAAATATAGTTTCCAAATTTATCGTCAATTTTTGACCCTATGAGCATTGTCCATAAAACTCCCAGCAAATAGCCTTCGATATCCATATCAATAAAGCACTGTGCTTTCGTTATTCTGGGTCTTTCAAGATGTATATTGGATATTAGCTGTTTGGAGCTGTCTCTTTCTGCGACTTCTTTCGGGAGAATGATTGGTTTAATGCTCGATATCACCTTACTAAAGTCTGAACAATTAGGATTTCTTTCTAGATCAAGAAGAAGATCTTCAAAATGTATTAAGTTGGTCTTTAAAGATTCTACTGTTTCGTATTCGATGATACGTTGCTTGAGATGAGTCCTCGTTTTGTCGAAATAGATTGCCGATTTTAGTTTCTTGTAGGCTGACATAATAAGGTCAAATAATTCACTTTGTTGAACATGATTATACATATTGCACCATACTTAGTTTGAAGCATCATTTTCTATTGTTAATATTAGCGTTTGATCAGCTTTTTAGGGCTAGGGTTAAGTATTTCGATCTAACTTATTTTTTTATTTCGCCTTCTACTGTCGTTTTGTTTTGAGTTCTTTGAGGTCAACACTCTGTTTGATCGCTGTACGTTTAATGCTGATACATATATTTGACCTTTGGATCGTTGAAAACAAAAAAGAGTAATTATGAGCAAAAGTAAAAAATTTGCCATTAAGCCAACAAGATCAGAAAACTTACTTTTAATTGTTTATCAAAGGCGAGCTTTGCGGAAAGACTACGTTGTTCAATGCGCTGAACAAAAATGTTCAGCGCATTGAACGTTTTTTGTTTGTAGCTTCTCACACGTTGCTTCAAAGGGCAATAGCTATAAAGGGGCTTATAGTAAGTCCCTTTATAGCTATAAGTCTGCAATAAAGCGCTTTGTCTACTAACGCTCTATTTTTTGTCGGTTTTGTCGGTAACGTAGATTCCTACTTGTACTTGTTTTCTGGTATCGGCTTCTGTATTAACTTTTAAAATACGGCATTCCAAAACGTCATCGTGTCCAAAGCGAAGTAGTTGGGCTGGAAGCCAATTCGAATCTTTAGGAATGTAGCCAATTTTCGTGTTTTTCCAATACAGAGCAACGGCATCAGGATCGTAAGGGTTGTCGTTTTCTACGACCATGGTTAAATTGCCGCCGACTTTTAATTCGTCCAGAACAAGTGCGCCATCCCAATAGCGCATACCAGCAACAGTGAAGTCGGTCACATGACGCGAATAGACGCTCATTTTTGTTCCTTTCCTTGTAATTCACTTAGTTGGGAGTGTATAGAATTGCAAGGATTTGTGTGTCCCTATTGTTGGACAGGGGTGCATTTTATGACGTTTTTCTGTGTGATTACGTCCGATACGCTTCTGTTTCGTTGAGGGATTGAGTCTAGGCAAACGAGGTTTAAAGTAAAGCGGGATGCGTCAAAGTAAGCACACATTTCTTCGGGTAGTATATCGTAGTGTAGTAAGCACAAAGGAAGTAGAACATGGCCTTCAAAATGGAGTTACACAAAGGTGGAGAACTTCACTATAAAGCGGCTCGTCAAGCGCGCTATTTTGTAGGTGCGTTTATCCTCTGTATTGTTCTGTTTGCGGTTGGATGTTTTAATGATGCGCGCTTTTTTGACTACGCAGGAATTTTATTTGTTGTTCTTTGGGTATCTTGCTTAGCTCTTGCCTTTAACGGGGCGGTTTGCGAGGTTTATGCCGAAAAGTTTTCATCAGCTATTAAGCCCTGGTATGGAATAAGTGCTGTTTTAGGGCTTGGAGTTCCGCTTGTATCAAGCGTTGTGGCGGGTGTTATGACGGGCTCCCTTGCGTATCTGCTGGTTTTTGTGGTGGCAGCGTATTTTGTTGTGCGTAATCATCGATTAGTGCGTGCGGCAACAAAAAAGGACCTATCATAGGAAAGGTAAAGCTTGGGTAAGGCTAAGGTAAGTCTGCGATGAGGTCGGGGTAATGCCGAGGTGAGACCGAGGCAAGACCGAGACAAGATCGAGGTGAAAACCTTAAGTGAAATCCTTACATATCGCAGCTGCGCAAAAGCAAACGAGAGGGGACGTGCGTGCTAAGTATTTTTGTTACGGGTGGTATTGGCTCGGGTAAATCTACCTTAATGAATTTTCTGCAGCAAAAAGGCGCAGGAATTGTTTTGGCTGATGCGGTAGGGCACGAAAACCTACACAATCCTGAAATGAAAGCCGAACTGGTAAAGGCTTTTGGTAAGGAAATTCTTGATGATGCGGGCGAGATTATCCGCTCCGAACTTGCTGCGCGCGCCTTTGCTACGCCACAAGATACCGCGCGTATGGATGCTATTACACAGCCTCGTCTCTATGAGGGTTGTTTGCGCCACATTGCCGAGGTAGGGCAAGACCACAAGGTTGTTGTTTTGGAAATGGCTATACTCGACGGGCGCGATGATTTTTACAAGAATGCCGATATTGTGGTGGCGGTTACCACATCGCCAGAGGTGCGCATCCAACGTTTGATGAAATCACGCGGATTTTCGGAAGAGGACGCTCGAAATCGTCTTGCAAGTCAGGTGCCGGAAGAAAAACGCTTAGCCATTGCCGATGTAGTGTTTACCAATGATGGAACAATTGAGGAATTCCAGGAACAAATCCAGCAGTGGTGGGACTCTGATATTGCACCTCGTTTACGCTAAGTTGTACGCGAGTTTGCCAGTAAACCATCAAAGGGCTGCGAGTGAGCCCGCGAAGGATTGCCTATGAGCTGTTGCTCAGGTGCGAGTTTGTCCTGCAATCAATCGCGAGCCAATCAGCGAAAGAATAGATATTTCGAAAGGAACTACCATGGCACATCTTCAAAATCTTGAGGGCCATCAAATGGAAGGCAAATTGCCTATAGCACGTTTGTCCTCCCAGCCATTTGAGGTAGTTTCTCCCTATGAACCTGCAGGTGATCAGCCCAAGGCGATTGCTCAGCTGGCTGAAAACATAAAATCGGGGATGCGTTATGAAACGCTGTTGGGTGTAACGGGTTCTGGCAAAACGTACACGATGGCAAAAACTATCGAAGCGGTACAAAAGCCAACTTTGGTATTAGCTCCAAACAAAACGCTGGCAGCTCAGTTGGCGGCAGAGCTTAAGGAATTTTTTCCCAACAACGCTGTGGTGTATTTCGTTTCTTACTACGATTACTACCAGCCCGAAGCATACGTTCCTACCACTGATACCTTTATTGAAAAGGACGCCTCTATCAACGAAGAGGTAGAAAAGCTGCGCCATGCGGCAACATCAATGCTTCTTTCTCGTCGCGACGTTATTGTGGTGGCATCGGTTTCTTGTATTTACGGTATTGGTTCGCCAATGGAATACGCTGGCATGGCGGTATTTCTTGATAAGGAAGTCGAACAGGATCGCGATGAGCTTATTCATAAGTTGATCGACATTCAGTATGACCGAAACGACTACGAATTAAAGCGTGGCACGTTTCGTGTACGTGGCGATTCGCTTGATATATTTCCTCCTTATGCGGACAATCCAATTCGCGTGGAATTTTGGGGCGATGAAATCGAGGAAATTGAAGAGATAGATAACGTCACAGGAGAGGTGCTTAACACCTACGAAGCGCTTCCGGTTTGGCCTGCTTCGCATTATGTGGCAGCGCGACCTGCTATCGAACATGCAATAGAAACCATTCAGGAAGAGTTGCAGGATCGCTTAAAGCAGTTTAAGGAAGAAGGTAAGCTGCTTGAAGCGCAGCGTTTGGAGATGCGCACTTCCTATGATTTGGAAATGATTGAAACCATGGGCTTTTGCTCGGGCATTGAAAACTATTCACGCCATTTAGATGGTCGTGCCCCGGGTGAGCCTCCCTATACTCTTATTGATTATTTCCCCAGCGATTTTCTGTGTTTCATTGACGAAAGTCATGTAACGGTGCCGCAGATTCGAGGTATGCATGAGGGTGACCGCTCTCGTAAGGTTACCCTGGCAGAACATGGTTTTCGTCTGCCTTCGTGTTTGGATAATCGCCCTTTGCGTTTTGATGAATTTGAAGCGCGTATTCCGCAATTTGTCTACGTTTCCGCTACGCCAGGAGACTATGAAGAGCGTGTAAGTGAAGCAAAGGTAGAGCAGATTATTCGTCCGACCGGATTGCTTGATCCCGAAATTGATGTGCGTCCGATTATTTCTCAGATTGATGACATCATCGACGAGGCAAAAGAGCGCGCCAAGCGTGACGAGCGCGTTCTTATTACAACACTTACCAAACGCATGGCTGAAGACCTGACCGAGCACCTGCTTGATCAGGGGGTATGTGCTCGTTATATGCATTCAGATATTGGTACGTTGGAACGTGTCGAAATTTTGCGCGATTTGCGTAAAGGCGAGTTCGACGTATTGGTAGGCATTAACTTGCTTCGAGAAGGGCTGGACTTGCCTGAAGTTTCGCTTGTGGCAATTTTGGATGCGGATAAAGAAGGCTTCTTACGTAACCACCGCTCGCTTATTCAGACGATTGGTCGTGCTGCTCGTAATGCGAATGGCCAGGTAATAATGTATGCCGATAAAATTACCGATTCGATGGATCGAGCGATAACCGAAACGCGTCGTCGTCGCAGTATTCAGATGGCCTACAACGAAGAACACGGCATTGTGCCTAAAACTATCCGCAAGGGCATTAGTGATATTACTGATTATCTGGAAACTGATGAAGGCAAGCGCAGTGCCGAGGAAGTTAATGCTGAACTGGCAGGTTATTCTCGCAGCGAAATGTTGCGTATTGTTGCGTCCTTGGAAGATGAAATGATGGAAGCCTCGGCGGCGATGGACTTTGAACGCGCTGCAGCAGTGCGTGACCAAGTGGTGAAACTGCGTGCTCAGCTTGAAGGCAAGGCCGAAGACGATATTTTGGGCGATCTGAAGAAAACTGCTCGAAAGGGTAGTGCATTCGGTGCGCGTAAAAGCTCGTATGGCGGAGGCCGACGCTCCTAGTTGGCACCGTGGGCGTATTCGCTGCTGGTTGTTACTGCTGCTAGCTGGTAGATGTGGGTGCGCGGGCACTGGTGCTGGTTGTTGCTGGTAGGCGCGGATACGGGCGCAGGTGTTGGATGCTATCCGATAGGCGCTTTTGTATGTTCCTGTGCTCAATTTGTGGGGAGTAATTCTTTTTCTTGCGTTTGGATAAGGCTCCCTCTATCCTTCATTTAGTTAGTTAAACTAAGTAAATAAATGAAGGATACGTAATTCACCGAACAAGAACCTTATGTTTCTTGTGAAAGGAGATGAGCATGGGATTCGCTGTCGTAGTTGATTCAACATGCGATTTAACTCAGGAAGAATACAAAGCTCTTGATGTCCATATGGTTCCTCTGAGCGTTTTGATCGATGGGGAAACCTTCAAAGACCAGGTAGAAATTACCGCTGAGCAGTTCTATGAGCGCATGGCTCAATCCGAGGGACTTCCACAGTCTTCTCAGCCTACCCCTTACGATTTCGAGCAGATGTATAACGGTCTTGCTGAAAAGGGTTACGACGGCGTAATCGCTATTCATATCGCTGGCGTTCTTTCCGGTACTATTGAATCTTCTCGCACGGCTGCCGAACAGGTTGATATCGATGTACGTGTTTTGGACGGTGCTCGTGCAGGCGCTACTGCACCAGTTGCTTTGGTAGTTGAAGAGATTTGCAAAATGCGCGATGCAGGTGCAAGCCTTGATGAAGCAGAAGCTAAGGCAAAAGAATTGCTCGCTAAAGCAGAATTCTTGGTAGCTCCTGAAACCCTGGAAAACCTGTTGAAGGGCGGTCGTCTTTCTGCTGACCAGGTAAAGAATGCAAGTCTTTTGAACATCAAGCCAATCTTTACCTTCAACGAAAAAGGTATTTTGGTAGCTTACGGTAAAGCAAAGGGCATGCGCGGCGTTATTAAAACATTTGTAAGCGAAGTGGAAAAGCGCACCAACGAACAGGGAACTTTACGTATCCGCTTCTGTCATAGTGGTAATATTTCTCCTGTTGAAGATATGAAAAAGGCTCTTACAGATGCTGGTATTGAATATGTTGATGGCGGTACTTGCCCATGCGGCGCCATCATTTCTACCCATCTTGGCCCTGGAGCTTTAGGTATCGGCATTTTGCCTGTAAACGCTTAATTAATTAAGCTTGAAGGCAAACCTTTTAGAGAAATGCCCCGTTACTATATACACTATTGTGTATAAATCCATAAATGGGGTTTAACTAAAAGGCAGTATACCGCCAGTACCTAGAGTGCGCAGTGCTCATAAGAGTTCGCTTTTCTAAAGATGATCGAAATTGAAGGAGTAAGGTTTTGAGTAAGAGCATCGAAATACCTGATTGGCAACGCGAAGGCAAAGAAGTTGTCAATGAGATGCTCACTGAAACTTTCAATTCCATTTTGCGTATCGAAGAAAAGTCGCTCAATAATCGCCTTACTGAAGGACTAAGCATTGCTGAACTTCACACTATTGTTGCGGTAGGACTGCATGAGATAAACCCTATGAAAGTGGTTGCTTCGCGTCTTGAGGTAACGCTGGCTACCTTAACCGCTTCGATGACTAAGCTTGAGCGGAAAGGCTACGTTAAGCGTACAAGAAGCGAAGTTGATCGCAGGCAAGTGCTTGTTCAGCTTACTTCTAAGGGTCGTAAAGCGTATCGAGCGCATGATGCCTTCCACAAAAAGATGGCAGACAGGGCGCTTGAGTGTTTAACTCCTGAAGAAGAAGCTGTTCTTTATAAAGCGTTAGGCAAGGTCAAAGAGTTTTTTGATCAAGAAAATGAAGCTGCAAGAGGATAGGCGGCTTAAAAGAAAGGAATACTAATGGCAACTCTCGACGCAATCAAAGAGATCCTTGAAGAAACCCTCGACATCAATCCAGAAGATGTTACCGAAGACGCTACCTTCGAAGATCTTGGCATCGACTCTTTGGATATGGCAGAGCTTATCTGCGATATCGAAGAAAAGCTTGATATCGAATTTGGCGAGCCAGAGGGTCTTGAGACCATCGAAGATTTGGTCAGCTACATCGATTCTCTGTAACGAGTCTTATCAGCAAGTTTTGCTTGTTGGGTAGTGTGCTACTAAAAGTTTAAAATCTATAAGCGAACCAGGGTATATGAGGTGTACGGCACAAACTGCAAAGGGGTGTAGCGTGGCTTCATTGGTCTGGTTCGCTTGTTGTTACTTACTTCCCCCTTTGAAAGAGATGATCACATATGAAAACACGAGTAACTGAGCTTTTAGGGGTTGAATATCCCATTATTCAAGGTGGCATGGCAAATATTGCCGATGCCCGTCTTGCTGCAGCGGTAAGCAATGCCGGCGGTTTGGGAATTATTGCTTGCGGTGCTGCTCCTGTTTCTTGGGTGAAAGCTGAAATTGAAAAGGCACGTGAGTTAACGGATAAGCCAATCGGTCTTAACATCATGCTCATGAACCCTGAAGCTCCCGAGTTAGCTCAGCTTGCTGCCGATATGAAGGTTGATGTTGTTACGACAGGTGCAGGAAATCCTGGTTCATATGTTCCTATGTGGAAAGAGGCGGGAATTACGGTAATCCCTGTTGTTGCTTCTGCAGCACTGGCTCGTCGTATGGAGCGCTGCGGTGCGGATGCTATTGTCGCTGAGGGCTGTGAGGCAGGTGGTCATATTGGTGAACTTAACACGATGGTTCTGGTTCCTGCGGTATGCGATGCTGTTTCTATTCCTGTTATTGCAGCAGGTGGTATTGCTGATGGCCGTGGCTTAGCTGCTGCTTTCGCGTTGGGAGCTGAAGGTGTGCAGGTTGGCACGCGCTTCTTAACGGCAGAGGAATGCTGCATCGCTCAGGCCTATAAAGACAAGGTTGTTGCCGCAAAGGATTCCGACACGATTGTTACTGGTCGTGCGGGTGGTCATCCTGTTCGCGGTTTGAAGAACAAGCTCACGCGTGAAATTCGCCAGATGGAAGCAGCAGGTAAGGGCGATAGCGCTGAGGCAGAAGAGCGCCTGGCAGGATCTCTTCGTCGTGCTGTTCAAGGTGATGTGGACAACGGATCGATGATGGCTGGTCAGTCTGCTTGCTTGGTACATGATTGCAAGCCTGCCGCTGAAATTATTAACGAGCTTGTTTCTCAGGCACAGCAGTGGGCTCAGTTTGGTCTTCAGGAAATGGCAGACAAAAATGCTGCTCGCGCCTGGAAGTAGAAGGTGGGCGCAATGAGTGTATGGATGATGCCTGGTCAGGGAGCACAAAAAGTTGGCATGGGTGCCGATTTGTTGGTGCTGCCTGAAGTGGAAGAAACCTTTGGAATGGCAAAAGCAGCAACAGGTATTGACCTGGTTGCGCTCAGTAAAGAAGGTGATGAGGCGCAGATTAACGATGCGCTTAATTCTCAGGTTCTAACCTCTGCTATTTCGGTTGGATTATCACGAGCCTTGTTGGCAAAGGGTCTTACGCCTGATGCGATTGTCGGCTTTTCACTTGGCGAGATCAGCGGTCTTATGGTTTCGGGAATTTTGTCGCTTGAAGAAGGTTTTGCGCTTCTTAACGAGCGTTCTCATGCATTGGCCGATGCATGCCAGAAAAATGCCGGAGCGATGCTTGCGCTTTTGGGTGCCACCCATGAGGATGCTCAAAGCGTATGCGATGCGTGCGCTGAAGGCGAGGTGCTGGTATGTGCGAATTACAATTCACCTGGTCAGGTAGTTGTTTCTGGTACGGTTTCCGCTATTGATCGCGCGGAGGCATTCTGGAAGGAGCAGTCTAAGCGCTGCTCTCGTTTGCGTACCGCTGGAGCGTTCCATAGTCCTTTGATGGAAGAGGCAGCAGCGCGTGTAGGTGAATTCTGCAAGCAGCTTACTTTCAAGCAGCCTCTCTATCCTCTTATTTGCAACACCGACGCTAAGTCTTTCGTGGTAGAAGAGGCAGCAGAGCGTCTTTCTACTCAGGTGAAGAGTTCCGTTATGTTCGAGCAGAGCATAAGCGCGCTTGTTGCAGAAGGTCAAAGCGACTTTATTGAAGTGGGATTTGGCGGAGTTCTTACTAATTTGGTGAAACGTATTGATCGCAAGGCTAATCGTATAAAAATTGGTACGTATGCTGAATGGGAAAAAGAAGTACCTCAGCTTGTTTTAGCTGCTGAAGGATCAAACGAATAATCACGAGGCAACTAAAAGGAGGTTTACATGGCTGACACACAAGAAACCCAGGAGCAAGTTGCCCTCGTAACGGGAGCAAGTCGAGGGATTGGTACTGCTGTTGCACGCGCGCTTGCTGCTCGTGGGTTTTCACTTGCGCTTAATCATTCCAGCGAACACAGCGCCCAGGCTTGTGCCGATTTGGCAGAGGATATTCAAAAGACCTTTGGCGTAAAAGCTGCGGCGTTCTGTGCAGATGTTTCTGATTTTGAGGCAACCAAGGAAATGATCGATCAGATCCGTGAGCAATTTGGTCGCATTGATGTGTTGGTAAACAATGCAGGCGTCACGCAAGACGGACTGCTTGCTCGTATGAGTGAAGAGGCGTTTGATAAGGTCATCTCGGTTAACTTGAAGGGCGCTTTTAATTGCATGAGGCACGTTGCTCCTATCATGATGAAACAGCGCAGCGGTCGTATTATTAGTATTTCAAGCGTTGTTGGACTGTACGGCAACGCTGGCCAGGTCAACTATGCAGCATCTAAGGCAGGCATTGTTGGCATGACGAAAAGTGCAGCTAAAGAGTTAGGTGCTCGTGGTATTACGGTTAATGCGGTAGCACCAGGTTTTATTGATACAGATATGACCCGCGCTTTAAGTGAAAAGGCGCGCGAGGGTGTTGTATCTCGCATTGCTTTGCGCGAGCTGGGAAGTGCTGAGGATGTTGCGGGCGCGGTTGCCTTTTTGGCAAGCCCCGAGGCGCACTATATTACGGGTCATGTTCTAACGGTAGATGGAGGATTATCGCTATGAGTTCACAGACAAATACGGTGGCGTTACACCGTGTAGTTATTACCGGTATGGGTGCTGTGTCTCCTGCTGGACTGGGCGTTGAAACTCTGTGGTCAAAAGTAACGAGCGGTGAAAGCTGCTTGTCTTTATTCCCTGAAGAGCGTCGTGAACAATTAGGGGTCAATGTCGGTGGTGTAATTCCTGATTACGACCCTCTGGAATTGGGCTTTACCAAGAAGGAATCTCGTCGTTTTGCTCCTTTTGTCCAGTATGCCATCTTGGCTTCCGATGAAGCTATGGCTCAAGCGGGCATTGATATGGAAAAGGAAAACAGCGATCGTTTTGCTTGCATATTCGGCTCTGGCATCGGTGGCCTTAACATGTTTGAACACGAATCGGTTGTTTTGCATGAAAAGGGTGCAAAGCGAGTAAGCCCTCTGTTCATTCCTACCATGATTTCAAACATGGCAGCAGGCAATTTGTCTATTCGCTATGGCCTTAAGGGCGACTGTCTCAACATCGTGACCGCTTGTGCAACAGGCACTCATTGCGTGGGAGAGGCTTATCGCTTGATTCGTTTCGGATACGCCGATGCGGCTCTTGCAGGTGGCACTGAAGAAGGCACCGCGAATATGTCTTTGGCAGGCTTTGCAAACTTGGGTGCTGTCACTAAATCTGATGATCCTAAAAATGCCTCTATGCCTTTTGACGTACGCCGCAATGGCTTTGTTCCAGGTGAAGGTGCGGGCGCGTTAGTGCTTGAATCCTTGGAGCACGCACAAGCGCGTGGCGCAAACATCATCGCTGAAGTGACTGGCTTTGGCTCTACAGGCGATGCGTATCACATCACCGCTCCTGAACCAAGTGGCGAAGGTGCTATTCGCGCTATGAAGCAGGCTTTGGCAGAAGGCGGTTTTAGTGTTGACGATATTGGCCATCTGAATGCCCATGGCACGGCAACTCCTGTTAACGATAAGACTGAATCAGCTGCATGGAACACGCTTTTGGGCGATCGTGCTTCTGAGGTTCCTGTGACATCGGTTAAGGGCTGTGTAGGTCACATGTTGGGTGCTGCTGGCGCGATTGAGGCTATCGTTGCTGCTCTTTCTGTAGCTCGTAGCGTTGTTCCTCCTACGGCTGGTTTTGCTGAGCCAGACCCCGAGTGCCCTGTATTGGTACCTACCGCTGCTATGGTGAACTATGAGCAGAAGGTTGTTCTTTCTAACTCGCTGGGATTTGGTGGACACAATGCAACCCTTGCAATATCCCCCTTCGTTGAGGAGCGTGCCTAATGTCTGACGAAAAAGAGATGCTTGGCGCTTCTGCTGAAGGACAGGGAGCTACTGCAGCCCAGGCTGCTGCAGGGCAAAGTGCGGCTGCAGGGCGGGAGGCCCAGGCGGCCGAGGGTCAAGAGGCTCAGGCTGCTGCAGGGCAGGAGGCCCAGGCGGCCGCGGGTCAAGAGGCTCAGGCTGTTGCAAACGCGTTGCCCGTAGAATTTCCTTGTGAAAAGGATGGGGTATTAAAGCTTCTTCCTCATCGCGATCCTTTTGTGTGGGTAAGCCGTGTTTTGTCGTGCGAGCCTGGCAAAAGTGTTGTCGCGGAGTTGGATGTTGATCCTGATTTGGCTTTATTTAAGGGCCATTTCCCTGGACATCCTGTTCTTCCTGGCGTAATTTTGATGGAAGCGCTCGCTCAGGCAGCAAGTATTTGCGTGCTTGTTCAAGATGGCAAAGAGGGATCTTTGGGTTACTTGGTAGGTATCGATAAGGCGAAATTCCGTCGAACGGTTCTTCCGGGCGATACCGTAACGCTTAAGGGGACCATAACGAAGAATTCTTCACGTATGTGTGTTGCCGAAGTTGAAGCAAGCGTTGATGGAGAAGTATGCGCAACAGCGGTACAGAAGTATGTTATTGCGCCTGGTAAAAAATCAGAGGGAGGTAATCAGTAATGGCTGCAGTTCAGCAGAATACGCAAGCAGCAGTAGTAACTGATGGTCCTACCATCGTATATCAGTTGCCAATTTTGGCAGAGAAACTTGATGGTCCTTTGTTGGTGGTTGGATACGGATCACCCATGAAGGCAACGGTTAAAGCATGCGTGAAAAGCGGTTGTTCTCAGATCTGGGTAACAGGTACCGATGATAAAGCTCGCGCATTTGCTTGTTCTGGTGCTGCACAGGTTGCCTCATTAGGACCTAAATTCGACGCGCGTCTGTTCTCTAATGAATATGCCATTATGGATGCTGTTCGCAAAAGCGGCGCATCGGTAATGTTGGTCTGCAACCCTGAAACCGCTAACAGTGCTTTGCTTCGCATGGTTGCGCATCAGGCTGGAGTTCAGGTTTTAGGACCAATGGATAAGGACCGCACTCATACGATGTGGGTGGAATGTGCTCCCGACCCTGAATTTGGAGATTACGAAGTAACCTGGCGCAAGTGCCCTAAATGTAAGCTCTACCACGATGAAAAGCCCGTTTTGGCAACGGGGGGCGTTTGCCCTACCTGTGGCGAGCTATATCGCTTAACTTCTGATGAGCGCCTTGATTATCTTTTCGATAAGGATTCTTTCGAGGAATGGAATACCGGTATTCCGGAAACTGACCCGCTTTCTTTCCCGGATTACGATGCCATTATTGAAAAGAACCGTACTAAGAGCGGCTTAGAAGAGGCGGTTCGTTGTGGATCTGCGCTTTTGAAGGGCCGCAAAATCGCAGTTTGCATCATGGAGTCTACCTTTATGATGGGATCCATGGGTTCTGTAGTGGGTGAAAAGATTACGCGCACCATTGAACGTGCAACTGATGAGCGTCTTCCTTTGATCATATTTACCGCATCGGGTGGTGCTCGTATGCAAGAGGGTCTTGTGTCCTTGATGCAGATGGGTAAAATCAGCGCCGCGGTAGAGCGCCATAGTCGCGCAGGTCTGCTCTATATTTCGGTTATCACCGATCCTACAACTGGTGGTGTTACGGCATCTTTTGCAACCCAGGGAGACATTATTGTTTCTGAGCCTCATGCGCTTATTGGTTTTGCTGGTCGTCGTGTTATTCAAGACACCATTAAGCAAACGCTGCCTGAAGGCTTCCAGACTGCAGAATTTGCGCTTGAGCATGGCTTGATTGACGCTATTGTCGAGCGCTCTGACTTGCGTGAGTATCTTTCTAAGGTAGTAGACATCCATTGTGCAACGCAGGATTTGGAAGAGATTGCTGCTTCCGAGGAAAGCGATGGCACTACGGCTGGTACCATTCGCTCGGTTATTCGTGCTGCGCGAGAAGCGGCGCTTTCACGTGCGGAATCGAATGGTTCTGATTCTGCTGATTCTTCTGAGGATTCATCGGGAGAATCAGCTGGTAATTCATCTTCTGCTAAGACGCATCCGGTAAAGCAGGGCGGCAATCCTTTTGCTCGTTTGTTTGGCAAGGCGGGCGCTGCCTTAAGTGGCGATGAGTCGTACCCTCTAAAGCGTGCTCTTCGCAAGCGTGGTGTTGCAGATGCGCCTTCGATTCTTCCCATGAAGAAAACCGAGGCGGGATCTGATGGCGAGGATAATCCTGCTTGGCAAAGCGTGTTGCTGGCGCGCAATGTTCATCGTCCGACTGCTCAGTACTATATTGATCACATCGTGGATGGCTTTATTGAGCTGCATGGCGATCGCGCATTTGCCGATGATGGTGCTATTGTGGGCGGCATTGGTTGGATCGACGGCATCCCTGTTACTGTTATTGCCGAGGAAAAGGGTGCTGACTTGCATCAGCGTATTGCGCGCAACTTTGGTTGTCCTCAGCCCGAGGGATATCGTAAGAGCTTGCGTTTGATGCGCCAGGCAGAAAAGTTTGGTCGTCCTATCGTGTGCTTGGTTGATACCCAGGGTGCTTTCTGCGGTATGGAGGCTGAAGAACGTGGCCAGGGTAATGCTATTGCGGATAACTTGGTTGCAATGTCAGGCTTCGGTGTGCCGGTAGTGTGCGTTGTTCTTGGTGAGGGCGGTTCCGGCGGTGCATTGGCACTTGCAATGGGTAATCGTGTTGCTATGCAAGAACACGCGGTATATTCGGTACTCTCTCCAGAGGGCTTTGCTTCTATTTTGTGGAAGGATCGCTCTCGTGCGGCAGAGGCTGCAGCGGTTATGAAGATGAGTGCTGCAGAAGCTTGCGAGATGGGTCTGATCGAAGAAGTCTTAAGCGAAGGCGAAAAACCAGCGCACGAAAACCCCGAACAGGCGGTTGTTGCGGTACACGACTTCGTGACACGTTCTTTAGAGGAATTGCTGCCTATGACTTCCGATGAGCTTCGTCAGCAGCGCTATGAACGCTTCCGTGCATTTTAAGTTTTAACTTCTGCATGGATTCGGTTCGGCACTGATGTTCTTAAAGTGCGAGTTTTGCCACAAAAAGGCAAATCGTGCATTTTTGTGTTTTGCGCTTTTGGGAGCATTTAGGCGTTCGTTACAAATAAATAGGCGTTAGTTACTTAAATTTTGTGAAGGGAAAGCAAATAGATGCTTTCCCTTCTTTTTTTGAATTCAAAATCTATGCACGAGAAGCAAAAATGTGGCGAAAGTCGCCTTTTCACAACACGAAAGTACACACAAGGCCGTTTTGTGTCATTTGACTAGTTTCTCTGTATACGTAAGCCAAAAGTTATTTTGTGTCATTGGGCTAGTTGCTCTGTATACGTAAGGCAAAAGTTATTTTGTGTCATTTGGCTATTCGCTTTGTGCGTGTAAGAAAACTTTGCGTCTTGAAATAGCTGCCCTGAACTTTCAGGAATATTCTGTGTCACTTTAGCTACTCATTTTGTCTTGCTGGATTATCAATTGCTCACTACGCCGTATACCGAAAACATGTTCCGATTCGTTCTAGGTAGAGTCTTCTTCATTCTCGTATGCCCAGGTTGGTTCGTGGTTTGGACGTACCCTTTAATCACTTGGAGAGTCGAATATGAAAGGGGAGGGTACGAACTTCTATTGCTGAATTTTTGGCATGGAGCAATCTGAAGTAGTGAGCCTTCCTTTTGACTCTCGAGGGGCGGTAGTCGCGTGAAGGAAAGGAGCTTGTCATGCAGCATGTTTCAAAATGGGCAAGCGCTGCCAAAGTTGCTTTAGCGCTCGTTTTGGCAATAGGTTTTGTACCTATAGTTCCAACTACTGCATATGCAACAGCAAACGAGAAAGGGGGAGGATCGAGCGAAACTGTTACAAAAGAAGGTACAAACTCTGTATCAAATAAAAACCAAGGAAATGAGTATGTCGATGGTGAATCGGCTGTAGAGACGCAAGGATCGGTTGGTCATAAAGATACTGCGGGTGGTACTGGTGCGGACAATAGTGGTACCGGTGATAACAGTGTGAGCAGCAGCGGTACTGATGGTAATGGCGCTGGTAATACTGGTAATACTGGTACGGGAAGCGGTAGTGCTGACAATGGTAGCACCGGTAATAGCGGTGCTGGTCATAATGGTTCCAACGGTAGCGGTGCTAGTGATTCTGGTATTGGTGGTTCTACGGGTAGCTCTACAGACAACGGTGAAGGAGAATCTGCAAAAGCCAGTGCTGCAGATAAATCTTCTCCTAACTCATTAGCTAACAATCAATCTGAATCTTCTGAAACCGAAAGCGCGGGTTCTCAAAATGAATCCGATGGTGAAACAGCAGATACGTCTGACGAAAACTATCCAAGCACTCCTTATGAGGCTTTAGATGTTCAAATTCAAGCGGTGCTTGCGGTATTGGCAGATGTAGTAATTTCTAATGACGATGGCTATACGGATGTAAACGGCAATAAAGTTACTTCTGATCAATTGTGGATCGATCAGGAAAATTACAACATCTTGAACGATGCCCTCACCAAGGCACAAGCTATTTATAACGATAAAACTCTCAACGATGAAGAGTACCAAAATGCTGCCGACGAACTAAAAAGCATTGCTATAGTTCATGGGGTGCAATTCGGTAAATTGGTGTCAGAAGATACCATTGATCAGATAAAAAGCAGTCTCTTCATATCCGAATCTTATTTAAACATTTATTATGCAAGTGAAGATGGAAGTGATCTTACTGATAATAAATGGTGGGTAACACCTGATTTGTATAACGCTTTAGAGGATGCTCATGAGCAACTATTAGATCTGTTTAATTCGATTAAAGCAGACGAAAGTGTTTTGCAATCTACCTGTGACAACTGGCTTGCCGAATGGAGTGTCGCTCGCGATGATTTCTTTTACAATCTAAAGAGAGGCTTACTTGAGCCTGAAACCTACTTTGATCAGCTTGAATCGGTAATCTATGATCATCAAATTTCCTTAAATGCTATTGTTGGCGAGGCTTATCATCTTTGTGAGGAGGGTGATGACGGATCAGATGTTCCGTCTGATGAATGGTGGTATCCCAAATCAGCAGTTGACGCTTATCAAAAGGTTATCGATGACGCGTGGAAAATTGCTTTAACAAAAGGCAATAATCTAACAGAGCAAGAGATGTTGGATACAATTGCTACGTTGGATGATGCATACGAAAACTTCCCTGAGGCTCAGATTGGTAAACGAGTATCGGAAGAAACCATTACCCAGATGGGATATGCTTTAGAACTAGCAGAATATTTTTTGGATAACACCAAAAAGGGCGAAAGCAGCAAAGATGCTTTTTCCAATGAATTTTGGGTTACTGAGCCGATTCATGATGAGCTAGACATCAATAGGGGAATTGTAAGGCTGTTATATGATGCTGCTCTCGAGGAAGGCAATAGCGTTTCTCAGGATAGCTGCGACGAAGCCCTAGAAGCGCTCAGCTTCGCTTTTGAGGCTTTCACGGACAATATGCAACGTGGTGAACTTTCCCCGACAACACCTTACGGGACACTGCAAAGCGCGCTTTTAGATCACCAGATTCTGCTTGAAGGCTTATTAGGCATGGCTCATGTATGCCAAGACGAAGGTGCGCATGTTCCCTCAGATGAATTTTGGCTTCCCTATGATGCTATTCAAAACTACGAGAATACTATTATTCAAGTAACGCAATTCTGCGAAGAGAACAACGAAGCTATTACGGAGGATCAAGCTAAAGAGCAGATAGCAAAACTCGAGCAGGCGTATGATGCTGTTCCTGAAATAGCACCTGGTTTACGCGTTTCTCAAGGCACACTTGAAAAAATGGAGCTTAGTATCGAGGTAGCTCAAAGAGTGCTTAACGCGCTTCATGTATCAAATGATAATGGTGCTCAATTACCAAGTACGGAACTTTGGGTAACTCAGGAAGAATACGATCAGATTGCTGCGCTCATCGAAAATGTTCGTAGTCTCTATGAAGCTGGATCGGCTGAATACAATACTGTTCCTCAGACTGACTGCGATGCTGCTCTTGACGCATTGAGCGAAGCAACGAATACGCTTCCGAAGAAAGGTACGATGAAGGCTTCTGAAGAGCGAACTGATGAAACCGCGGCAGAGAACACCTCATCTGCAGTTAAGCAGGCCTCTTTGGATAACACCCATGCAGCGAAAAGCGAACTTGCTAAGACCGCCGATTACTCAGGCATTGGTGTTATTACGTTCGTTGGTGGTGCGGTGATTGCTTTGCTTGTAGGCGCGTATGCTATTCGTCGATTCCGTTCTTCTAAGTGATAGTCGGCAAATGGAGCTTGAAACTCAGATTTGGCAACCAAAGCTGGCAACGATTGGAATCAACAACCGGAGTCGACAGTAATCAGAGTCGACAAAACCGGAATTAACAACCGAAGTCGATAGCAATCAGATTTGGCAACCAGGCTCGGGTTAAACGAAGACAGTCTATGAGAGTTACCCAAGGGCTGCTTCAATATCTCGGTAGCGTTGTTTGCTTACCGGGATGACCGAGCCGTCATTAAGTACAATTTCATAACGTCGCAGGAGCTGGATTTCCTGTTTGTTCACTAAAAATGAACGATGGCATTGGATGAAGATTTCTTCAGGAAGCAATGCGCGGGCTTGGGACAAACTGAAGTTCAGCTCCTCGGTTTTTCCAGTGGTCAGATGAATAACTAGGCGATGTCCAAATACCTCCAAAAATGAAAGATCTTTTATCTTGAAGGTCGCTACCGCAGAAGAGGTTTTGAAGGTGACAGTCGAAGAGGGACTAAAAGCGGCGGTTGAAGGCGAATCAAGAGCGACCGTCGAGGAGGACCTAGAGGCAACCGCTGAAGAAGAACTAGAGGCGGCAGTTGTCTTCTCGTGCGAGCAGTCACTGTTTTCCGCGTTGTCTGGGAGGGATTCTGCTAGCGTTGAGTGCTTTTCCTGTACATTGCGTTCACGCTTTAGAGAGTTTATATGTTCACTAAGCGAGTCTACGTACTCTACCAATTCGTCTCGTTCGGTAAGAATGTTGCCCATATCGCGTGAGGTACGAAGGTTGATGGCTAGTACGAGCAGGACTCCGATTATTGCTGCAACACCCAACAAGACGTTTACGACGTTATAAGGTACGTTGAGCTGGATGGGGAGCCAATAAAACCCTACAAGAACAACCAAAATAACAATAGGGATCGAACACAAGCGCCACCAGCGACTATCGTTAAGAGCGGTCGTAAGCTGCGGAGCGATAACTCGTTTCATTAAGAGCCAAACAAATGGGAAGAGAACCACGTTTAAAATAGCGCTCAATAACAGCTTCGGTGGATAGTACATCCAGGTATCGCCGAGATAAAGAATGCCTAGAGGTAGCGAAATTGCATATTGAAGCAAGGAGACAACGCAACCATAGGTCATGACAAATAAGAAAACGAAAACCTTCTTTGAAAGCGAGGCTTCGATACTTTGAGCGTACACGGCAAGGAGCACGACGAGCAGTGCCATAAAAACAAGATCAGTTAAAAAATAGCGCTGATTCTCAAACGGTTCGAGAGGGCCAATCCCCGCAAACGTAAAAAGACCACACGCTAATACAATACAAACACCAATAACCATCCCGATACGCCGCATGCTATATCGAAGCATAGTCTTGAAAGGTAAAAAACAAAGTATCGCACACGGAACAACTTGCAACAGATATCCTGCTATGTAGCGAAACGCGATAAATCCTATGTCTTCAGGCATGTAGTGATCCGCCTTTCTTGGTGGTTGTGCGAGGAATTTTATACCTTTTTGGGCCGAAATCTATTGTGAGATATGCAGTAAATTATTCCACCGCATATACGGTCCATTCAGGAAATGAGAGGCCATTTCGCGCAGAAAGCCTAGAAACAGGAATGAAGCGCCCCTATGATCGAATAAAGCGTCAACGCGGCGGGCCTTGAGGCGCGAGCCTTGAAGCGCTAGCTGGGTCAGCATCTATGCATTGGGCCTTGGGGCGCGAGCCTCAAAGCTCGATTGGGTACAAGCGTTAATGCTAACCTCAACACCTCGAGCCAATGTTTGGTTTAACGCGCTGACGTTAGTGCCAGCTAGTGCAGCCTTAATACGCTTGCGACAATGCGTCAGTTCCAATGTGTTGTCTCAATGTGTTAGCCATGTTCATGCTGCCTTTATCAATCAATTTGGTTTGCTTGTTTTTCTTAATCTTTCAGGTCGAATTATCGCATGAAAAAGGGGGGGGTATATGGCTAAAAGTATCTGTAGAGATCAGATGCAAGAGACAGCACTACATGAAAGTGTACGCAGTGTACGCGAACTTTCATGTATCTTGGAATACCTCCTAACCGCTCTGTATGCGCATGATGAAGAACCGCTTCTAGCTTGTATGACCGATGATTGCTCTGTTATTACGCTGCAGGGTGAGACTCTGAAAGGCAAGGAAGCTTTTCGGCGGGTGCTTGATGAAATTAAGCTCATGCCCGAAATGCGCTTGAGTGAGATAAGTTTTCATGTCATGGGCTTGCCTTATCAAGATGCTGGGTATGCACTGGTTGCTGGATCGTATCAGCTATACTCGGCTGCTAAGGAAGAACTATTGTTTTCAGCGGGACGTCAAGTGACGGCTTGCTTTTGTTGGAAAACCGCAAAAACAGGCACCGAAACCGATGCAACAAGACTAAGTGCCAAAACTAGTTCAAGTAATGAAACTAGCTTAAGTGATGAAACTAACGCAACATGCATAGATACAAAATCCAATAGTGCAGAGACAGCCGGATGGTGTATTTATCATCTCCATTTTTCTAACGTTGATACACAATTAGTTAATGGGGATCTGTTTCCTATAGAAACAAGTCGAGAAACGTATGACTATGTGCGCAGGATTCTACATGCGGGGCGTCGATCAGGAATGCTGCCTTCGCGAGTTGTAATAAAAGAAGGTATGCAGCTGCATTACCTGGATCCGAACGATATTCTCTACATCGAAGCGCAGGGAAAGCACTGCCTCGTTGTGCAGGTAGAAAAACAAACACTCATTCTCAATGAACTTCTCAGCGAAGTTGAAGCGCAACTTCCTGGTGCATTTATTCGTATCCATCGCAGCTATGTGGTTAACTCGGCACGCATTCGAAGCGTTGAGCGTTATAGCCTTATTCTTAGTGATGGAACAAGACTTCCTATACCTAAGCAGCGTTTTGCTCAGGTTAAACGTGAAATTGCATTGCGCGTGTCGGAGGTTTAGGTAAATGCAATGGCTGCGATAAAGATCAAGCGTGAGCGTGCAAGTTTCGCTGCGTTGGTTGAATTCTTATGAGGGAAGCGTTTTGCTCAGAAAGGTTTTGTCCAGACGGAAATCAGAAGCAAACTGAATTGCACTTAAGGGGCGAAATTGCGAGTTTCGCCACAAAAAGGCAAATCGTGCATTTTTGTGTTGCGGGCTTTTGAGAGCGTTTTCGTGTTCGTTACAAATAAATAGGCGTTAGTTACCTAAATTAGTGAAGGGAAAGCAAAAAGTTGCTTTCCCTTCTTCTTTATTATTGATCTAGGCCTTAAATTCTATGCACACAAGCGGAAAATGTGGTGAAACTTGCTGTTTTACAACACGAAAGTTCACGTAACGTTCTTTTGTGCCATGTGAGCTCGTTTATTCATGCACGCAATGCATTTTTTGTGTCATGTAGGCTTATCCTAATCCCAGCCATGTCATTATCTTTGGCGCGTAGCCCATGATGAAGATGATGATGATCAATACCGGGATTCCATACGATACCCAGATACGACTCCAAGCAGGAAATGCAATGCCCTTACCCATGTTTGCTTCAGCGACAAAGTTCTTCCAGCCCCAACCATAGCGACGGGTGCAGAACAAAACGAAGATCAACGAGCCTAGTGGCAACATGTTGTTGGAAACAATGAAGTCTTCGATGGATTGAATATCGCCAATAGCAGGAATAGTAACGCCAGAAAGTACGTTAAAGCCAAGGGCGCAAGGCAAACTGAGAATAATCACCAGCACGCCGTTTATGGCGACTGCTTTTGAGCGGGACATATTCCACTTGTCCATGCACCAGCTAATAAGGTTTTCGAATACTGCGATAACTGTTGAAAGCGCTGCAAAACTCATAAACACAAAGAAGAGAGCGCCCCAAAGTTCTCCTAAGGGCATCTGTGCGAAAACCAAAGGTAGTGTGACAAATACCAAAGAAGGACCCGAGTCGGGGGTGACTCCGTATGCAAAACAAGCAGGGAAGATGATTAAGCCTGCAAGAATGGCAACAACGGTATTAAGAGCAGTGACCGAAATTGCTTCACTGGTCAAACGGCGCTCACGTCTAATGTAGGAACCGAAGATTTCCATAGCGGCGATACCAAGCGAAAGCGAGAAGAAGGCTTGTCCCATTGCGGCATAGGTTGCTTCTCCAAAGGTTGACCAGCCGTTTTCAAAAAGGCGGGAGAAGTCAGGAATCAAATAAAAGGCAATACCTTCCGCACCACCAGGTAAAGTCATGGTTCTAATACAGAGAACAATCATGACGACAAACAAGATTGCCATCATCCATTTTGTGATGCGTTCAACACCTTTTTGCAAACCAAGACTACAGATTGCAAAGCCGATAGCGATTGCTGCAAGCATCCAGCCGATTAACTCACTGGGATTTGCAAGCATGGCATTAAAAACATTTGCAGCTACTTCACTGCCACCACCATTGAAGGTTCCTGCTGCCATTTTGGGGATATAGGCAAGCATCCATCCGGCAACTGTGGTGTAGAACATCATCAAGATCATGCAGCCGATATAGCCCCACCAAGAAAACCAGTGGAAACGCCTCTTTGGCTCCAAGATATCAAATGCCTGCGCAGCACTTTTTTGCGACGCGCGGCCAACGGCAAACTCCATGACCATTACGGGAAGGCCAAGGATTACCAAAAAGATAAGGTAGAGCAAAACAAAGGCGCCTCCGCCGTACTCACCTGTGATATACGGAAAACGCCATACATTGCCGATGCCAATAGCGCATCCAGCAGCAATCAGGATAAATCCAATACGTGAAGCGAAGTGTTCACGAGAGGACCCAGCATTTGCTGCGGTGTCAAATGCTTTATTACTCATGGTTTACTTTCTCTATTAAGGTACAGAAACGTTCTGCATTTTACCACTTTGTAATAGTTCTATTACGTACGTGCTGGCAGCGAGCTGTGCATCCCAGATTTCGGTCATGACATAGAATCCGGGATGGGTTTTTGCATAGAAGACCGCTTCGTTGATGCATCCGGTAAGATCGTTACTTTCAATGCGAAAACCACGGTAGGTTGTTTCAGGTAAGAAATACAGATCGGATGCGTTGTCGATGGTGTCGAAATGGGTGTTGTCAGTGATGGCTGGAATCGTATTTGGATAGAAATCGATTGCGACATAGGTATAACAAGCAAGCTGAGTTTTTGCATCAGAAGTGTGCGGAGGTTTCGTAGAGCAGTTAGGCTGGGACTTTGTATCAGGTTGGGGCTTTGTATTACAAGCAAGCCGAGATTCCGATGCCTCGTTACTACTTTGCGTTTGTGAATCGATGATAAATCCTTGGAAATACAGAGGGGTAAACCCTAAGCATTCGACTTGCAGGTAAAGGTTTCTCATGGTTTTGAGATACTTCTTTATTTCGAAGGGGCGAGTAGTATCCCAGGGTTTCGTGTAGAGGTAGGTAAAGTTAAGGGTGCGGGTATAGAACTTTTGAGCGACACGATAATTTGCCTGTTCTTCAATTTCTTCAAGATAGGAGTTGATTTGAATAAGCGATTGCTTTGCGCGCTGTATTTTTTGCTCAGCGATTTTGGCTCCTTCTTTTAAAAGCTGATACAAGTCGATATCACCTTGATCGGTTTGATAATCCAGCAGGTGTTTAAGCGGAATGTCGAGTTCGGCGCAGGTGAGGATTACATCAAGATCAAAAAGCTGCGCGGGGGAATAATATCGATACCCGCTTTGGGGATCTATATAAGCCGGTTTAAAGATTCCTATTTTTTCGTAATAGCGAAGAGCTTTGATGCTGACATTTTTTAACTTCGATGCTTCTCCGATTGAAAGGAGTGAATTTCTCATGATTGCTCCTTGACTCTACCCTTAGGGCAGAGTTTAGCATTGCAACTCGCGAAATGATTCAAGCGCATAGGCTTATTACCTGAATAAACAGATGAAAAGGATGAAAAATGAACCCCTATCTCATGATAGCTATCGCAGTTTGTGCAGAAGTTTTTGCCGACTCAATGCTCAAAGCATCGCAGGGCTTTAAGTACAAATTGCCCGTTATAGGAATAGTCGCAGGCTATGTGGTTGCTTTTTGGTGCATCTCGCAAGTTTTGCTGATGCTTCCTTTAGGACCGGTTTATGCAATCTGGACAGGTGCCGGTATTGCTTTGACGGCAGTCGTGGGCGCCATTGTTTGGAAAGAGGGCTTTAACCTTAAAAAGGTTGTAGGACTCACTCTTATTATTGGCGGCATTGCTATTTTGAAACTGGGAGTGTAGAGCGAAACCTCCATGAGGTTGGGAGTGTAGACGGCGCGTGTCTTTACGAAATACCGGAGAAAATGAAGCAATGAAATCGGTGTGGTAACACGAATCAGTACAGCTACGAATCAGTACAAATAATAAGGACAGTACAAAAATGAAAAGAGACAAATCAGTAAAAAGGGAAAGATCAGCGAATATCGAAGCTTTTCAGGAAGAAAAGAAGCAAGCAGTAAAAAAGATGGCGGCATCAAAACGTTTTTGGTTTGTGTTGTTGGGTATATCTATTGCCTGCGAGGTAACGGCTACCATTTCCATGAAAATGGCGGAGGGCTTTACCGTTTTAGGCCCTAGCATAGTAACGATTGCAGGATACTTGGCATCTTTTATTCTTTTGGTTCGTATTCTTGAGCATATGCCGCTTGGCTTGGTGTATGGCATTTGGGGCGGCGTTGGGCTCGGCACTTACCATGTTGGTTGGCGTGCTGGTATGGCATGATCCTTTTACTCCGCTAACTGCTTTGGGACTTGGCCTTGTTGTGGTGGGTGTGTACTTCTTGAACACGGGAACTGATGAGCTTGAAGCTCAAAAGAAGCAACAAGAAGCCCAGGCACAAAAATAGGTCGAAGTTCAAGCGCAAATCAAGTACAAAATGAGTAATTCTTCAGGTGCGAAATAAGCAACGCTAAAAGATACCTAAGCTGTTCACAAGCGACAGCAAAGCGAACCAAAGAGGAGGCACAAAAAGTGCCGGCAGCAAATTCATGGTAGGTATTTCTTTGATTTTTAAAAGATTGATACCTGTTGCCAAAATAAGCAGACCGCCTACGATTCCTATTTCAGTCATAAGGCCATTGCTCATATAGGGAGCTAAAAAGCTTGCCAGCAAAAAAATGCTTCCCTGCCAGCAGAAAAGAACTACCGCCGCAAGAGCGATACCAATACCAAAGGTTGCCGCTAAAACGATGGATGAAACAAAATCAAGGGTTGCGTTGGTTAAAAGAAAGGTTTCATCACCATAAAGTGCGCTGTTGATAGGGCCTAAAATGGATAGGGTCCCTACGCAGAAAAGCATGATGGCGGTTGATAACCCTCGTGCGAATTCAGTGCCATTTTTCGCACGTTTGGAAACAGCCTTCTTAAAACGTTCTTCTATATTAAGGGCTGTGCCGATTACCGCACCGAGTGCCATACTTACGATGAACAAAACAGGATAATTACTGTTTGGCATATTCTGAAGTGCTGCGTTGAGACCAAGTCCTATGGTTGCAACTCCTAATGCGGTAAAGATGGCCTCTTGATATTTAGGCTTTAGACCTCGCTTTATAACGCTACCAATAGAGCTTCCTACAAGAATGGCGCAGGCATTGATAATTGTGCCAATCATATAAGAGAGCTCCTTTCTTTGAGGTTTGCGCGATGTTTTATATTGTACGGTTTTTATGTTTGCGTAGCACCTTGGGCAAGATAAATTCTAACAAAGCGCACGGTAAATCAAAGATGAGAAACGCGTATCGAGGCGAACTAGGTCAGTGGAAGAGCACTGAGCTAGTAGAGGTATATAGGTCGGTGGAGGAGGCCTGGGTCGGCGGTGGACTTGGTAAATGGAGACGCGCTAGGTCAGTGGAGGTGGACTGGGCAATGAAGGCGTGCGGGGGCAATGGATGCAAACTGAGAGTAGTCTGCGAGCATCTATGAGTGCATAAACCACAAATCGGATTAAATAACCAATAAACCAAAACTTTGGCAAAACTACTTCTTTAGGACTACACTAACACCAACATACATGCAGGGGTGCCTGATTCGCAGCGGATAACACATCCGCCAAAAGGCTGAGAGAGCGTACGCTTAACCCTTTGAACCTGACAGTTAGTACTGGCGTAGGGAGCAGATTCTTGAAGCTATCAAGGAGCGCTGTCTATGCAGCGCTCCTTTTGTTTGGGTCGCAGCATGGAACTGAGAAGTAGTCTTTCACAAAAAGGAGGAAATGGTGATCGGATCCGAACAGATCAAGCAAAACATTATTAAGGCGGTAACAGAAGTCCGCGCAACAAATCCGATGGCTGGATCGGTAACAAATACGGTAACGATCGATTTTGTGGCGAATGCTCAACTTGCGGTAGGCGGATCAGCTGCGATGGTGTATTTGCCCGATGAAGGCGAATGCCTCGTTGCTGCAGGTGGTGCTGTGTATCTTAATATGGGTACGCAATTTCCTATCTACACCGAAACTATTCCCCGAACAGCAGCTGCAGCATTTTCAGCAGGCAAGCCGTGGGTAATTGATCCGGTAGGTATCGGTATTGGTAAACAGCGCAGCGATCTTCTTCTTGAGGTAAAGAAGTATAAGCCCACTATCATTCGTGGTAATGCATCGGAAATTATTGCACTTGCAGGTCTGTGGGATTTGGCGGGGACTGCTGATGATCTTTCTCGCGCACGCGGAGTAGATAGCACTGACGAGGTAAGCGCGGCTCGCGATGCAGCGGTCGCTCTTGCTCGTTTTACGGGAGGTGCTGTTGCAGTATCGGGCGAGACGGACTTAGTTACTGACGGAAAGATTGTCGTGTTTTCCCACGGTGGATCTTCGCTTATGTCTAAGGTGACAGGGTTCGGTTGTTCGCAAGGGGGAGTTTTGGCGGTTTACGCGTGCGTTACTGATCCCTTTACGGCTGCATTGACTGGTGTGGCGCATTACAATTGTGCTGGAACGCGTGCTGAACACATTGCCGACGCTCCTGCGAGCTTTAAGCAGGCTTTCATTGATGAGCTCTATAAAGCCTCGCCTGAAGATATTGCAAATACTCCTTTTGAAGTAGAAGAGGCATAAAAGTTATGAATACGCTTGTTGCTGTTGCCATTGCACCGTTTGGTGAAGGAGACGAATTAGCTGAATATGTTGCTGAAGTAGTAAAGGTTATTCGCGAATCGGGCTTGCCAAACGAAACTCATTCTATGTTTACCGAAATTGAAGGCGAATGGGATGAGGTAATGCGTGTGGTTAAGGAAGCTACGTTTGTGCTTGCTGAAAAGGGGATTCGAACCGAAGTGATCTTGAAAGCAGATGTTCGTCCTGGGCATGAAGATATGATGCATAAAAAGGTAGCAGTAGTAAACGAAATACTTACTTCGGATTGCTAAGGGTGAAATTCCATTAAGGACAAAATTTTATTAAGGGTGAAATTTCATTAAAGGCGAAATTCCATTTGCGGAATTCCATTTTGAAAAGAGGTTCTCGTGAGAAACGCACTTGATATATCTGCTTATTTAGTAATAGGCCCTGAAAACACCTTGGGTCGTCCCGTTGCCGATATTATTCGTCAAGCGTTGCAGGCGGGATTTACGTGCGTTCAAATTCGTTCAAAGGAATGTTCCGCGCGAGATTTAATTGACTATACTGCGCAGGCGGCAGCCGTAATTGCAGATGAAGGCAAAAGCGATTCGGTGGCTCTTTTAGTAGATGACCGATTGGATGTAGTGTTAGCAGCGCGCGAGGCAGGTGTAAAGGTTGACGGCATTCATGTTGGACAGACTGATATTCCTGTCGAAGTGTGCCGCAAGCTTCTTTGCACAGATGCAATTGTTGGTCTGTCGGCACGAGCGGACGAGATGCTGGAATACGTGAAAACGGCAGATATGAGTCTTGTTGACTATTTGGGAGTGGGGCCTTTACACGAAACGCCAACCAAGAAAGATTGTGGGCGAAGTGCTGATGGCACCATTATTACCAAGAGTATTGACGATTTGTGTGAGCTATCTAAAGCAAGTCCGGTGCCTATTGTGGTTGGTGGCGGCGTAAAATTAGATGATATTCCTTTAGTAAAAAGCACGGGAGTCGAAGGCTTTTTCGTGGTGTCTGCGGTCTGTTCGGCAGATGATCCCTATGAAGCTGCTCGTGCTTTAGTTAAGGCATGGAAGCAAGCGTAATACGGGGGAAAATTATAAGGGGGAGTTTCTCATGCCAAATGAAGTAATGCCTTATCGCTTTTCGGGAAGAACCCAACTTGCTGAGGTATCGCCTGGGGTTTTTGCCCTTGATTTGCCAACGCCTCTGGCAATTGGTTCAACCAATTCCTATATTTTCAAGGCTGATGGAATTCATGATGAAGGTCGTTCGCTTATTGTTGATACGGGATGCAATACGTCTCTTACAAAAGAAACCTTCGATAAGGCATTGCAGGCTTTGGATATCTCTTGGGATTGTGTTGATGTATTTATAACTCATTTTCATTGGGATCATTGTGCGGGGCTTGATCAAATATGGCGCCCTTCGATGAAGGTTTATGCAGGGGTTGCCTCAATTCAGGATCATGGAACTCCGGTAATGGCGGCGCGTGAATTGGGCGAAATCGAGCGCCAAACCAGCAAATATTTTGAAGTGGGAGATACCTACGATCCTGCCTATTGGCAGCCTATGACTATAAATGGTCAAAAGGATGCTCCTCTTGTTCAGGTTCATGAAGGTGATGTTATCAAGGTTGGCTCGTACATCCTAAAAGTGCTGGAAACGCCAGGTCATGATTTGCATCATGTGTGTTTATACGATGATGAAAAGAAGCTTTTTGTGGCGGGTGATCAGATTCTCTATAGTATGAATCCTCCTATCATGATGGAGTCAGATACCCAAGATCAGTTGGGAATCATGCTTTCAACTCTTAAACGGTTGCAGAATATTGAGGCTGATCTTGTTCTTTGTGGCCATGGGGAAGAAGGTAGCAATTTATCAGAGCGCTGTGACAAGGTACTTGATCATTACCGCAGGCAGTTGGCTTCTTTTAAAAAGGTGTGTCTTGATTATCCTGAGTGCAGTGATGTGGGTAAGCTTTCTTACTACGCCACCCATGAGGGCAAGCGCACCTACTGGGAGGACCGCTTGATCTTTGGTCGTCGTGCCTTGCTTGCTCAAAACATGGCTTATGCGGCTCACCTTGTAGCAAATAAGGAATTGCCCGATATCTACAAGATTGTGCCGCTTCGCTAATTTTCCCTTAACAGATAGCTGTTTTTGTCGCGCTCTTTGCTGTGTGAAGGGCGCGAATTTTTTGGTAGAAGAAACGAATAAAGCAGCACAGTACGAATAAAGTCATTCCTGCTGCAAAAATTGTTTCGGCATAAAACAAGACAGTGCAAACAAAGGGGAGGGAGATTCCGGAAGCTTGCAGCACGCCAAGTGCTCCTTGAAGCGCGGTTGCGGTAATAACAAAGGGGAAGGTCATTGCTGCATAGCTGGGGAAGAATCCTCCTCGTAAAAACTTGGGCAATTGAGTCAAAACTACCACAAAAAGAATTTGCGCAAGCACTTCAAGCACTCCGACAAATACCGTGTTGGGATTGCTGTACACCGCTAAATACCCTGCAAGTGACAAGCTCATGGGAGCAGCATAGATGCAGAAGGTAGGTGCTGCGCCGGCGGTCAGAGAAAGCTTAGCGTGACGTGCGGTTACTAAGAAAAGCAAAATGATGTAGGCTATAAAGCCAAACCAGAATAAGCCCTGACCAATGCCAACAAAGTGAACGGCGGGACTGGTAACTGATCCTACAATGATGCCTACATAGCAAACAAACCAAGTGGCAAAAACGTCTCCCAATTTGAACTCAAGAAAGCGCTCTTTGGTAAACCAAATCATGAGAACAAATTGTCCAACAACTGCTGCGCTCCAGAGTATTTGAGCTGCGATAAGACTGATACCTGCTAGATAGGTAGAAAGCTGCATGTAGGTCATAAAAAAGGTGCCAAAAACTGCAGCTTGAACTGGTTGATGGAGGTTTTCTGCGAGTTCCTTTCGGCAACAAAGAGCTTTTGTTGTGACAAGGGCAATTAAAATGACGCTTATGGCTAAACAGGCAATCTCAAAAAGAGAATAGGGAAGGGAAAAGAAGGAAGATCCCATATAGGGCTCCGCGAGTTTGCCAATAGCAACGACACCTAAAGCCAGACCTGCCGTTGGAACAGGTACTTCAGTGAGAAAAGTTCGAATCATTGTATGAAAGCCTTTCTAGAAGAAAGAGGGCTGCATTACTTAATAGGGTTTCTTAGTGGTAGTATGCGGGCATTTAGGTAAAATAATCCCTAATGATTACTTTGAATACCATAAGGAATTATTATGCTAGATTGGCGCGTTGATACGTTTCTGGATGTTTGCGAAACGCTGAACTATACCCATACTGCTTCGCGACTCAACGTTACGCAGCCTGCGGTATCGCAGCATATTTCTTGGCTTGAAAAGCAATTAGGTGTCGATCTTTTCTTGCGTCGTGGACGAAGTCTTGTACTGACTCAGGCAGGCATTCTTGCAAGAGATTTGCTTCGTTCTCAGAGAAATGACGAACGGCTTTTGCGTCAGAGGCTAGAAGAGCAAAGTTCCGGGCATTCTACCTTGTCGATTGGTGCGACGCTGACGGCAGGGGAATACCTACTTGCTAAGCCGCTGGCATTGTGGTGCAAGAAACATCCTCAGGTTGATGTCCATCTTGATATGGCCGATACCCAAGACCTGCTTCAAAAACTTAATGCAGGCGAGATTGATTGTGCTTTGGTGGAAGGCATATTTGATTCAACGCAGTATGCGTTTTGTCAGTGGGCATACGAAAAAATGGTATGTGTTGAAGCGCCTTGTATTAAAGATTCGATCTCGGAAGCGCCTTGTGCGGATGATTCATCTTCAGGAGCGTCTCATACCAAAGGTTTGCTCTCAGGGCCACAACGCGCGGCAAATAGCTTTTCAGACTTACTAGATTCTACGCTCATAATCCGCGAGCCGGGATCGGGCAGTCGTGCTGTTCTTGAAGCCCTGTTGGCAAAAGAAAACTTGGTTCCGCAAAGTTTCAAGCGAGTTGTAGAGGTAAAAGGTGTTGGTGCAGCGTTAGAAATGGCTGCTGCGGGGTTAGGAATTACCTTTGCATATGAATCTGCTGTTCGTGAACGCCTTTACAGGGGACAATTGCGCGAAATCCCTCTCGTAGAACACCACTTAGGGCATCCCATTTGCTTTGTATGGCGCAAAGATACGTACTTTAAGGATCGTTTTGAGCAACTATTCGCAGAACTTCAAGAATTAAAAGAGACTTTCTTGGCATAGCTTTTTTGATGCTTAATTTGATACATAATTTGACGCTCAAAAAAGGACCGCACAAATCTTATTCGTGCGGTCCTTTATGTGCGGAATATCCTCTGATCAAAAGATGATCAACTAGGAGGTTAAATGCGAGTACTTTACTTGGTCTTGTACTTCTTGACCAGCTGACGACCTGCAATGTAGTCCATGATTTCGTTGGTGCCACCAGCGAACTCATAACCCTTAAGGTCGTTCCAAATACGGCCAGCGCTCATTTCCTTGGTGTAACCAATGCCAGCGTAAATAGACAGAGCATGTTCAGCTACCTTGGTAAGGTTCTTGCAAGCATAGGACTTAAGCAAAGCAGATTCCAAACGAGTGGATTTGCCCTGGTCGAGCATGGTGGTTACCTTGTACAGACGAGTACGTACGTTGTCCAGAATAGTTTCCACTTCGACCAAGTGCTGCTGAATTGCAGAGAGGTGTCCGATTGGCTTCTGGAAGCAAATACGCTCGGAGCAATAAGGACCAACTTCGTTCATAACTGCCTGTGCCTGACCAAGTGCCTGAGCAACAACGAGGCAGCGTTCAAACTCGAGCTTCTTCATAAGAAGCTTCCAGCCCTGACCTGGCTCACCAAGACGCATGTCCTCGGTAAGACGAACGTTATCGAAGAAGCAGTCAACGAATGGTACGATCTGCTGACCAATCTTTTCGAGGCCACCATAGGTGTAGCCTTCAATTCCGTTAGGAACCATCCACAAGGAATAGTTGTCGTTTTCGTAAGAAGGATCTTCGTCCTTTGCTACGACGATGGTGTATACGGAAAGATGTGCCAAAGTAACCCAAGTCTTCTGACCATTAAGCAGGTAAGTGCCGTCAGGCTGCTTTACGGTTACGCAGGTCATTGCGTTGTTGTCGGAACCAGCACCAGGCTCAGAGATAGCCGTTACTGCAACACTGGTGGATTCAACGTTGTTAACAACGTCCATGATCTTTTTCTGCTGCTCCTCGTTACCGAACTCGATAACGTCCATGATGGAGTTGAAGTCGGTCTGGAAAGGAAGTACGCAGCTGGTGTACTCGTGGAGCTTTTCTACCAAAGCAACCAAAGTAAGCTTGTCGCAAGGAATGCCGCCTACTTCTTCTGGCAAGCCAAGGTGCATAAAGCCAAGATCGCGGAAAGCCATAGCAGCTTCAAGGCTGATGTGATGATCTACTTCGTAGTACTGCTTAATAAGTTCAGGAGTGAAGTATTTTTCCGCATACTCTTTAGCGCTTGCAAAGAAAAGTTCCTGATCAGATGTGAAATCAAAATCCATATGGACTCCTTCCTTGGTAGTTGTTCCCCTTAAAAAGTATTGTACTTTCATTGTGCTGCAGAAGATTATTTTGTCTTATATTACTTTTAAGGGTGATTTATTTATTCGGGTTATACATTGCTTAAAAGTACTTATAGAATGAAAACCTATGAAAATTTCTCATAGGTTTTCAGGAAAGCGTGCATCATTCTTGTGGATTTCCGTTCGGTCAGTTTGTTGCTCATTTACTGGGCTTTCTTTGTAATTGCGTGTTTTGTCTTGATGTATTGCTTCACGAAGGTCTTAATACGATGCCTTGTGACTAAAGATTAAGGTACCTGCCGGAATATTCCATGAATCGGCTCTCTATCATCTGTTTGGCTGCTTCTTCGGTGGAAAGGGAGAGGAAATACTGACAGCTTTCTTTTAGCTCGCTGAGGTAGCGGTGCCATTCGCTAGGATCAACAAAGGCATCTTCATCTCCCTTTATCTGCGCAGCACGTTTTTTCCAGGTGTCATTATGGAAAGGATGGTTGCCAAGCATAATATCGACCGGTTCATCCCATACTTTATCGATCGATGCAAGGAAGTCGTCACGTAGGCTTTCGGGGAAATGGAAACGGCTCAGCATTGAATCTTGCAATGTGATAAAGCCGGCACCTCCATAGATTCCTACGTTGTATGTTTTGTCGCCATCGTAGCATTTCCAGAAATGAGCCATGGTGCCTAAAGTATGACCAGGGATTAAGACACATTTTATTTGCGTGTTTCCCATCTCGATGATTTGGCCATCATTGAGGGTGAAGTCGGGAATGAATTCTTCGTTATCAGGGCCGAATTCTCGAGAAAAATCTTTATAGATTTCTGGTTTGGTCTTCATGTCATCAGCATCTACTTTACTGATGGTGACTTTTGCATCAGTTATTTTTCTAATGGCATTTACTGATCCGTAATGGTCGGTATGAGCATGCGAGATAATAATCAATTTGATATTTTGCGGGTCGAATCCTAATCGCCAGATATTGTTTATTACAAAAGGAAGTAAGTTTATTGGTGGTACATCAAGAAGAATAAGGCCATCATTAGTGTCGATCAAATGACTTGAATTCTGTGCTGTACCAACAAAGTATAAGTTTCCTTTAATACAAAAGGGATCTATGGCAAGACGATAAGGATGCTCGTTTAATTCGTCTGGTGGATTCATATTTCCAAATCTACCGAGAGGATTATTCACCATAAGTATCTCCTCTGACGTTTACGTAATGAACGATAAAACTGGGATAAGCAGCTTTCTTGCAGTTGTGCTTGAAAGCTGCTTTCTTTTTTATTTTTCTACAAGTTCAGTAGGCGCTGCATTGGTATCTGAGGTATTACTACCTAAACCTTTAGGGAATACTCTTGTGATGAGGGATCCAATCACCAACACAAGCCCCATGAATAAGAATCCTGTTGTTGCGGTTCCTGTAATGTCAGTGATAATACCTACCACCGTTGGCCCAACAAAACCTCCTAAATTCATGGCAAATGCCATCATACCGCGGGCGGGACCGTCGAGCTCTTTTACAAGAGCAAGAGAAGGAAGCGTGTATAAGCTTGGGATACATCCCATATAGCAGCTACCAATAAGGCACAAGCAAATGATGTTGCCAACTACACCGAGCTGAGAGCCAAAGAAGAATGAGAACAGCATGAAAATACCAAAGAAGAAGATAGGCATTGCTGTGGTAAAGCGTCGGCTCTTAACTTTTTTCGTAATACCAGACCAAATCCAAATGCCAATAACAGTGCAGATGTAGGGTAATGCGGTTAACAAACCAACATTCATGATGTTTGCCTGTGTCAAGTCGCTAATGATGGTTGGCATCCAGAGAGTGAATCCAAACTGACCAACATTGAGACAAAAGCCAATACCCATTAAGGCCCATACGTATTTATTGCGGAGCAGGATGCTTAAATGAAGTTTTTCATCTTTAACTTCATTGTTGCCGCTGCTTTCAACTTTTTTCGTTATTTCTCGTTCAATTGCAATTTGGGTTTCGATATGTTCGCATTCTTCTTTGCTAAGCCAACGTGCTTGTGATGGACGGTCTTTAACGATGATGGCCCACAGAACAAAGGCGATAAGACTTACGCAACCAACGACGATGAACATCTCTCTCCAGGTTGCAACGCTCATGATGGCGCCCGCTATAGGACCCATAAAAATTGATGCGATTGCTGAAGACTGGAGATAGGCGGATTGAGCTCGGTTACGTTCGCCATTTTTGTCAGGGAACCAGAAGGTAAGCAACGTAGTTAAGCCAGGGGAAACGATACCTTCGCAGACGCCAAGCAAGAATCTGATAACGAGAAGAGCTGGTTCGTTTGGCGCAAATGCTGTCGCAATGGATAAGATACTCCATCCGAAAATACAAACAGCAACTACTCTTTTGAGTTTTCCTCGTTGGGAAATTTGGCCAGCAGGTACAGCGAGTACCATTAAACCTATAGCGGTAATGCCAGTTATCATGCCTGACATAGTTGCATCAAGTGCTAAGTCTTGTTACATACCGCCGGTTAAAGCAACACTAATAATTGATCTATCGAGTCCGCAAAAGAAATTAACTAAAAAGCAGACAGGGATTAAAACAAACCAACGCCGCCGGGGTATGCTTTTGACGGCATTTTTTACAACTTCCCCCATGATTTCCTCCGTACCTTGTTAACAAATACGGCATCAATTTAGGGTACCTATCGCTGATGCTTAAGCGATGTCTAGACATTTAAAAGAGTACTAACCTCTTTCAAGGAAATCCAACTTTTTATGACGATATCTTATCGATGAAACCGAACGATTAGGGCTGGGACAAGAATCAATCGGAGTAGGTAGTCACTGGGCTATTTCTTTTGGAGTTGGATATCTTTTGCGTAATCCTTTAAATATTCAATAAACGACAGAGTTGCTATAGATGGCTGTTTATGAGTAGCTAATTGAGCGTATAAATGACGGTGGTGTTTTATGTCGGAAAAATGTCGGAGTGTGATGTTATAAGATTCGTTGGCTAGCCAGGTATATTCAGGAACGATACAGCATCCAACACCTGCTTCAACGAGTTGCATTGCTTCATTTTGCCGTTGAACTGCACAGACGATATGTGCATCAAATCCAGCTTCTTGGCAGAGCGCATCTGGATCAAAACATGAAATAGATTTTCCTCCAATTGAGACAATAAAATTCTCGTCCTTAAAGTCTGATAGGTTTAAGGTTTCTTTTATAGCTAAGGGATGATCGCAGGGGAGTGCCATCGCATATTCTTCTGTTCCCAGAAAAATTGCTTTGTCATTTTCTAAATGTAGCGGGGTAGCGATGATATTGATATCAACGTCATCTTCACTGAAAATTCCAAATGCGCCAGATAAAAGAAATCCAATGCGAAGAGTATAGTTGGGATGAAGCTTTTTAAATCCTGCAACCAAAACACCGGGATTTCCGATAGGAGTATGCAGCGCGCAATTAATTGTATTGCTTCGACTGGTGGTTCTTCTCTGTAAAGTGTCGATTGTTTCGCGGAATAAGCCCTCAATTTTTTCAGCCTGTTGCAAGAAGTACTTACCGCTTTCGTTAAGTACCAGTTTTCTTCCAACGCGATCAAAAAGTGGCGTTCCAAGTTCTTTTTCAAGGTTTTTAAGAGCGCTGCTTAATGAGGACTGAGATATATTGAGTGCTTTAGCGGCAGCGTTCATGGTACCGTTTCGCACGATGCCGAGAAAATATTCAATCTGAAAATACTGCATATGAATTCCCGAAGTCAGTTTTTCAAATACTTAATTTAGACGTAATACCACAAGTATGGCTATATAGGAATAACGTTACTGGTAGGGTTTGATCTGTGATTGGGTGATACTGTTCGTGAATTTAACTTGCCTGAATAGCTATTAGATAAGCTTAGCGTAGTCTTGTTGCTGGTGAAAAATGTGAGTCACATATATCTGTTCATCTTCAAATCGGAAAATGAGCACATAGTTCATAAAGGGGACTTTGCGATATCCTATGGCTCGCAAACGAGGTTCTTTAACAGGAGGGTAGGCAAAGGGGATTTCTCCCAAATATGTGATTACGGCCTCAAGCTCGTTGAGAAAATGTTGTGCCGCTTGCTGGCTTTCAAAAGTATCAATAAGGTAGGCAACAATGGCACGATAATCATTTTCTGCCTGTTTGGTAAGTTGTACCTTATAGGCCATAATTCAGCCTTGTCTTCTTAAGCGAATCGTTGGCATCAACAGTGTTGCCCGCTGCAATTTCTTGTTCTGATTGGTCTATGATTTGGTAGAGTTTTGCGCGAGCGGCTTCTAATTTCAAGGCCTCGTATTTTTCAGGCGTCATAACTACAAGGGTATCGTAGCCATTTTTTGTAACTGTGATAGCGTCATCAGCGTTTTGTACTAGGTTTGTGAATTCTGACGTGTTTTTTAGTTCTTTGATGGGTACGCAGGTAGACATAGAACCCTCCTGAAAACTTTTCTGAAATCTCAAAACAAGAATACCATAATTATGGTATTAGCGAAGTAATGCAAATAATCGAGTTAAATAACCGCTAACAAAGATGCTGTCTGCCTTGTTTACTTTCTTGAGTAAAACGTAAGTAAAAGAATTTAGTTGTTTGCTTGCCAATTTGTTTGTTTGGCTAGCGAAGGTTTGCCAACTTTGGCACTTTAACAACAAGAAAGAGGTGTGTGAGCGATGGCGCAAACACTGAAGTTAGCTGTTCCTACCATGGGCAAAGCTGGACTTAAGGCACAACGTAGTGGTCATTTTGGACACTGCGATTGTTTTACGATTATTGATATTGTCGACGGTGAACTAACCAACGTAACAGAGCTTGATAATCCACCTCATGAAGAGGGTGGATGCGTGCGCATTGTTGACCTTCTTAAAAATGCAGGCGTTGAAGCTATTGTAGCTTCCGGTATGGGAATGCGCCCCATGATGGCTTTTAGCCAAGCAGGAATTACTGTTTATTACGATGCTTCTGCTCCTCTTGTGGGAGATGCGGCACAGCTTGTAGTTGGCGGAAAGCTTTCAACCATGACGCCTGATCAGGCCTGTCAGCATTAAGGCGTTGGTCGAAAAACCATCTGATTTCAAAATAATCTGATTTTGGTTAGTTTGTTAAATTGCTAGTTCACTAAATTGCGAAGCGATTCTGCTCCGTCAGGGGGAGTCATGCTTAGTGAAATGCCACCTAATACCACCATATTAATGGTGATGGCATCGGAGCCCTGATAAGTGGTTATTTCAAGCAATTTTACATCGCTTACATCAGAGGGATCTTGCCCTGCCTTAACAGTTTCAGGCCCCCAAAATTCAAAGATATATTCTTTGGGTGAATCGGGCGTGAGAGCAATTGAGTTTTCTTGCGAGAGGGGACTAAGTGCCTCTACTATGGCAGTTTGATCGGTGATTTCTTTGATGGTTTTACCTGTCTTAGCATCAAGGACTACCACGCGAGAAGTATTATCAAATTCGAGTCCCGCGAGCATTTCTGCCGCATCAGTGGCATCTTCAGCAGAATCAGCAAGATTGGTGGCTGTTTCAGCAGCGGTGTTTGCTGCGTCTTTGATGCTGTCTTCATCCAAGGAAAGTGCACCTGTACATCCTGAAAGGAAAAGACAAGCTGCAAGCAAGGGAACAATTAGTAGGACAGAAAAAGTGTTTACTTTTGCTTTCATGTCTAGTCCTTTCCGCCGTGACGAGATAATACCCAATTTCTTGTGATATGCCCCATTATGAAAGACATGCCAACAAGCATGTTCTCGGTATTGTTTTCCGTTGAAAGGTTGTTACCTTAAAGGGCTTTGTGCTCGAGCCATGTGTTCTCAAGCGATGACAGGGGGAATCATTGCGGGATTCGAGTGGCTTTCTTTTTTTGTTATCTATCGTTTTCTTTCTAAATTAAGAAATCTGTATTCGTGTGGCGTTTACAAGCTTGTGACCTGCGGTTGCAACTGATGGTTGCCTTAAAAAATTAAAAAATGCAGCGCACTAGTTGGTAGTCATGCGCTATCCGCTACGCGTATCATTTGTTGTGCCGGCAAAGAATTCTTCCAAATTCTTTTGAGGGAATTCAATTTTCACGAAATGCTATATGATCGGTGATTTCGAAATGAAGCGTTGAGGCGTGCCGTTGAAGCGTACATTTCGAACACCTCTACGAAAGGACCAAAAGTGAGCTTCCGCGAAAATCTTCAGCACTTGCGCGCAACGCGTAATATGACCCAAGAGCAGTTGGCAATGCTGCTTGGAGTAAGCCGACAATCAGTTACAAAATGGGAGGCAGAAAAAAGCTATCCGGAGATGGACAAGCTTTTAAAGATTTGTCAGATATTTGAATGTTCTTTGGATGATTTGGTTCAAGGAGATTTAACGCAACGGGAACTTGAAGCAGAGGCAAGAATATCTCAAGGAACACCAACGGATATTTGCGGGTATGATGAGCACCAGCGTATGATGGCTTGGAAGATACCGAGCGGTATTGCTGCAATTCTTCTTGGTATTGCTTTTGGCTTCTTATTTGAAGGCACATTTGCCCTTTCATCATGGAATGGCAAAGATGGATTCATGATAATGATCATCTTGGTGGGAATCGTAGTAGGGCTTGCTTTTTTCATTCCTGCTGGCATGGCGCATTCTGCCTTCGTGAAAGCGCATCCCTATGTTGAGGATTTCTATACCGAAGACGACAAAGCGCGTGCTCGTTCGTCTTTTTCAAAAGGTCTTGTAGGTGGTATTGCAAGTATTTTTGTCGGCATCGGAATGCTGCTGATTTTTGGCGAGAATTCAGATGTCTTCTTCGAAAACTTTGGCCTGTTCTTACTGCTATTTTTCGTTGCGATAGGGTGTTGGCTTATTGGTCATTTTGGCATGATGCTCGGCAGAACCAATGTTGCTGAATACAATAAAAGCGCAGCTGATGATCTAGAAATGGAAGAAATTATCAATGCGCAGGTGGAAGACGAGGTTAAAGAGGCATTACTGAAGCGCAAACGCAAGAATACAAAAGTAGGTGCACTGTGTGGTGCCATCATGATTTTCTTTACCATCATTGGTTTTGCGCTTTTGTTTATCCCTGTTTTATCTTCGCCTGACCCTTCAAACTTTGAACCTGTGGGAACAACTGCAATGTGGTTTTGGCTTGCCTGGGTCGCTGGTGGGCTTGTGTGTGGAATCGTGAGTGTAATGATGGACGCGTTTGGAAGGGACGATAAGTAGATCTGTTGTGAGAGATCTGTTGTTAGCGGAGGATCTGCGGTTAGTTGGCCTATGAAGAAATAAGCGCTCGGAGACCCTGTTTGCTTAAAATTTCTATTGTTCCACGTGAGAGTTTTACCAAGCCCTCATCGGCAAATCGTTTAAGCATGCGGGATACCACTTCTCGGGCGCTTCCTAAATGATGAGCGATTTCATCATGGGTGAGATGAAGCGTATCGGATTGCGTGCGTGCAACTTCGTCAAGAAGAAAAACAGCCAAGCGTTCATCGAAGCTCATGAAAAGGACCTGTTCCATTACCCACATAACTTCGCTAAACCGTTCGGTTGTTTGGCGATAGGTAAATGCTTCAACGTAGACATTTTCTTCGATGAGGTGTGCAAAAAATGACGAATCGATAATGAGAAGCTCTGAGTCGCTGGTTGCATCAAGAAACACATCGAAGGTAATCATCGTAAGAGCGCACGATGCGGCAAGGACGCAGCTTTCCTGCTCGCCAACACGAAACAGGGTAATTTGCTTTCCTTCGTTTGAGACCATATAGGCTCGCAAGCTTCCTGACAACACCAGCATCACACCAGCAGGTGTTGAAGGGTTTCGAACCTGATCTCCTGCAGAAAATTCTGCATAGCGCGTATGGGCAACGAGAGCTTTTTTCTCTTCTGCTGAAAGATTAATCCAAAAAGGAAGGCGCTGAGCAAGCAGCGCCTGAATGGTTGTTTGGTGAGGAATTGGGGTATTTGAAGCTTTTTCCATTGCTAAAAACTTTCCGTGGGTAAGAATTCAGGAGATGTTTTTAGTCTAGTAAACTTTCACGCCACAGTCTCCTACATTTTCAGCATCGGCATTTCTATCGAGTTTTAATGCTTGGTAGAAATTGTAGCCTCCCGCAATGTTTTTGCAGGTAAATCCCTTCTGACACAAGATTCGGCAGGCAATATAGCTTCGGATGCCTGATGCGCAGTGTATAAGAAGAACTTTATTGCGGGGCACTTCGTCAATACGGTCACGAAGTTCATCTATTGGAATATGTAAAACGGGATTAATCATGCCTTCAAGATGTCCGTTGTCGTATTCTGCTTGGGTTCGGGTATCAAGAATAAGGGTATTTGCATCGCTGCTTGCTTGAGCTAATGCTTCATCCCAGTGAATCTGATCAACCGTTTTCTCCAAGATGTTTTCGATGACGTAGCCTGCCATATTAACAGGATCTTTTGCGGAAGCGTAAGGCGGTGCGTACGCTAAATCGAGCTCGGTTAAGTCGTAGGCGCTCATACCTGCTTTGATTGCAACGGCCAACACATCAATGCGTTTGTCTACCCCTTCGCCACCGATAATTTGGGCTCCTATGATACGCCCATCCGGCTGTTCAAACAGGACTTTCATAGTCATGGTATGGGAACCTGGATAGTATGTTGCATGAGAAGCAGGGGTGATAATAATAGAGTCGAAGTTAAGGCCCGCGGCGGTTGCGGCCTTGCTAGTAAGACCGGTGGTTGCAACGGTTAGATCAAATGCCTTCATAACTGAAGAGCCAAGGGATCCTGCAAACGTGCGAGGAATACCGCAAATATGATCGGCAACAATACGTCCTTGTTTGTTGGCAGGCCCTGCAAGTGCAATATGGGCAGGTTTTCCTGTGACGATGTGGGTGGTTTCAATAGCATCGCCTATTGCATAAATATCAGAATCGCTCGTGCGTAGGTGCTCATCAACCTTGATTGCACCTTTAATGCCCAGATCAAGTCCAGCTTGTTTTGCGAGTGCGCTTTCAGGGGTGACTCCAATAGCCAACACAACAAAATCAGAGGTAGGTGCAAACGTATCGTCTTTAATGCGAGTAGTTATCGCTGTTTGACCTTTGTCGTTGGTGACTTGTTCAAAACCAATAACATCGGCACTTAGTTTTACGGTAACGCCGTGTTCGCGGAACTCATTGTGGAGCAGTGAGGCAATATCGGGATCAAGCGTAGGCATAAGATGGTTAGGGCGCTGAATTACCGTTACCGATAAGCCTTTTTCAACAAGATTTTCTGCCATTTCTAAGCCAATGAATCCACCACCTACGATAGTGGCACTTGTTGGATGGTTCGCGTCCATGAAATCAGCGATTGCAAAGGTATCTTCTACGGTGCGGAGGGTAAAAATACGTGAAGAAGTGATACCAGGAAGGTCAGGCATAACAGGATGAGCGCCAGGCGATAAAACCAATTTGTCGTATGATTCGGTATAGGTCTCATCGGTGGCCAGGTTTTGTATTTCAACAAGCTTTTTATCACGATGGATATGGGTCACTTCTTGATCAGTGCGCACCTCAATATTGAAGCGTTCCTTAAAGCTTTGCGGTGTTTGCAACGTCAGCTTGTTGCGATCAGTTATGGTGCCACCAAGGTAATAGGGAAGGCCACAGTTGGCATACGACACGTAATGGCTTCGCTCGATAACGATAATTTCTGCTTGTTCATCGAGGCGACGCAAGCGCGCAGCAGCTGTTGCACCTCCTGCAACACCTCCAACAATAACAACTTTCATGTTTGGATCCTCCCTTGTTTAATTGCCTTTAACGACGGTGCCACGCCACGATGAAATACCACCCATATTCTTTACCTGCTCATATCCTGCTTGCTGCAAGAAGCGGCATGCATTAGCGCTTCGTGCGCCACTTGCGCAATACAGGTACAAAGGGGTTGATTTGCTTTTGATTACTTGGTTGGCTGCTTCGATTTGGTCGAGGGGGATGTTGTAAGCGCCTTCGATATGACCCTGTGCAAATTCTCCTGGAGTACGAACGTCGATAAGTACGGCGTTTTCGGTTTGGCGCGCTTCTTCAACGAGTTCGTTAATGTTGCTTCCGCCTCCGAATAAAGAAAAAAGTCCCATAGTTGCTTCACCTAACCTTTATTCCCTTAATGGGATATGTTGTCTCGTTTTCTTTTGGTTTTCAAAAAAAGTTTTGCATCAATGCTTTTGTGTACTTTGCTTTTATGAGATTAACCATACCGAGTTTTACGGATTATGTCAGTGACGAAGTCACATTTAGGTATTGGTTGCGTATCGATATGATCAAAGATCTTGTTAAGAGGTGTGGCTAAGGAGCTGCTAAAAATGCCAAGGGAAAATACCAAGGGCATGATCAAAGGGCGTTGTTAAGAGTGAATCATGCGTTTGTAAAAAGGGACTAGGTGGACGAGCGTCAAAATAAAAGCGCCCACAACAAGAAGGACGTGAAGAATTTCGGTGGGTCCAAAGTTTAGCGTTATCAGAAGATGATGCGTCGTGCCAAGAATTGAAAATCCGCTTATAGCTATACCGAAAAGGCAAACAAGCAGGGCGATATTGATTGCGGTTAATCGTTTACGTTTTGTGTTGTAGTGTCCTTTGAAGAGCGATTTGATCCATGCGCGGTGCTGGTAGAGATGGATAAATACTAAAACAACGCAAAGTATGCCTCCTATGCGATGTACCTGAGGAGGCAAGAATAAGCTCACAAGTTGGATGGCAAATATCACTACAAGAAGCTTGCCAGCATCGACAAGAAACTTGTTAGCACGATGGTTGCTACTCTTAGGGGCGTTGTGTTGTTTGGCAGCCATGTTAGAACCACTTTAGTTTCTTTAAGATAAGGAGCAGCACCGCCAGGATGATGGCGGCCATGCCGGTAACAATGGCAAATCCGTAGGGCGATTCTGATAAGGGGATTCCCTCTAGGTTCATTCCAAAAAGACCACCGATAATGGTAGGAATGCAAAGAACCAAAGTGAGCGTTGCCACTAATTGCATGGTGTGGTTCAAATCGTAATCCATAATCAATCCAACGTGATCAATGGCAGAATCCAAAATGCCTGAATAGATCTTGGTTGTTTCGAGTGCCTGTTGGTGTTCAACGATGACGTCATCAAAAAGCTCAATCAGATCCACATCGCCCGATGCTGCAACATAGCGGCGGTATCGCTCAAATACGGTGTTGTTAGTAGCAAGAGAGGTCTGAATGTAGACGTATGAGTCGTTGAGTGCATAGAGCTCTTCTAATTCCTTGCGAGTTGGCTTTTCGATAGCAGAGGTAAGCGAGCGACGGCGCTTATCGAGTGCCTGAAGCGAGTTAAAGTAGGCCTGCGATGAAGCGATAAGAATATCGCTAACAAATTCTTGTGTATCGCTGGTGTTATGAAGATCGTCAAAATGGGTTTTGAGAATACGGATAAGGGGTAAGTGGTATACCGATGAAACCGAAATGACGTGATCTCGTGTTTGAAAAATACCAATAGGAATTGTTTTATAACGTTTTTCGCCGGTTGATTTATCGTGCAAGGGGGTGTCAACAATGAACATGACGTAGTCATCGTTGCGCTCAATACGGGAAATTTCTTCGGGATCCAGAGGGGCTATGATGTCATCTTCGTCGATATGAAAGCGCTGCGCAGTATCGTTTAATTCGTCTTCGGTGGGGTCGAAAAGAGCAATCCAGCAGCCAGGCTGCTCATTAGGAACACGAATTAAAGAGTTGGTTCTTTCATTCATGATGAAGTATTCGATCACTAGAGCCTCCTTCCCAGAAAAGCACTCGGTGCTTTTGCACGCATTATTTTTCTATTGTCGCAGATTTTTCTTAAATACAGGTTAAACGGGCATAACTTCGTAAAGCTTGTCACCAAAAAGCCCGCCGATACAACACAAGTAAATCGACGGGCAGGGGTATAAAGATAGCTATAGAGTGTATAAGGATAGCTATAGGGGGTTTGAGAACTTGGTTAGAATTCTCGCTGTTCGTATAGCTTAATCGCAATGAACATACTTACCACGTAGAGTACTAATACCACTCCAAGGCATATTCCAATCAGAATAAGAACTGCTGAATCGTCAGCGAATAACCACTGGATAACATCAGGAACATAAGAGGCAAGAGGACCTCCTTCTCCGAAGGCTACCAAGGCAATAAGAAAAATAATTACTCCCACAACAGGTACGTAACGTACGCTTTTTGTCAGGCCAACTTTGGCAACGAGAGGTAAGGTAATAGTGGAAAGAAGCAATGCCATAGCTGCACCTGCTATCGAGCTTCCAAAAATTAACTCAGGAGGATTCGACGTCAAGGTAAGTGTTGAGAGAAATTCTCCCGAAGGGCTTGAGTAATTCCAGGCTTGGCCAAATTCGGCAGCGTTTTGAGCACCGATAATGCTAACCACAAACCCAACGAGATAAGAAACTACTACACCGATAACAATCGAGATTAAAGCTATCACGCACAGGCTTGCATAGCGTCCCATAATAATTTCCTTGCGCGTTGCAGGAAGCGTAAGGCGAAATGTTTGCCAATCATTCATTTCGTCATAACCAGCAAGAGAAAACAGATACAGCAAAGGAATCATGGCACCAAAGCAGCTGCCTATAGGAGCAAGGGTACTGTTCATGGCAAGGCTGATAACGATTACTATAACGAAGCAGGTCAAAAACATCTGGAACAAATTGCGGCGCATGATAATGAGATCAGACAAAAGCATGGTTTTCATCGGATTTCTCCTTTCAGCATAAAGCGCATGTAGTCTTCTAAGTTGGTACGATCACATGCGATATGGGGCAGCGCATGAGCAAGCTTTAAGCGGTCGGGAACCAAAATGTCGGTACTGTAGGCGCTTCGAAGTATGCGTAAGCTTTGAGGCTCAAACACTTCTTTTTGGAGGAGTTCTTCTACTTCTGCAGCGCGGCAGTGAGCGATTCCCGCAAGATCGCAAATCTCATCAATTTCTTTCGTAAAGATATGCTTTCCTTTATCGATACACACAACGTAATCAGCAATTTTTTCAAGATCAGAAGTTATGTGACTAGAAATAAGGACGCCGCGGTGTTCTTCGCTCATATAATCGCGGAGCAATTCTAGAACTTCATCACGTGCAAGAGGATCAAGTCCAGCGGTTGCTTCATCGAGAATCAAAAGCTCAGGACGATGGGCCAGCGCAAAGGCAAGCTGGAGCTTCATGCCCATGCCGCGCGAGAGCGACTTAATTGATTTGGTGGCGTGTATTTCAAAGGTATGGAGCAGCTCTTTGAAATACTTTGAGTCCCACGTGGTATAGGCGGCTTTCCCGATGGCAGCTATATCTGAAAGGCGGCAATCGGCAGGAAAGGGTAGGGTGTCGAAAACCACGCCGATACGTTCCTTTTCTTTATTGGTCAGTTCACTGCAGGTAGTACCAAACAGTTCAATAGAGCCGCCATCGTAGCCAATAAGGCCAAGAATTGATTTGATAGTTGTGGTTTTACCTGCACCGTTACTTCCTATAAAGCCTGTGATGCATCCTTTAGGTACTTCTAAGTTGATATGATCAAGATCGAATTGGTCGTAATGCTTAACCAGGTTCGTTATTTTCAAAATGCTAGACATAGGAACAATCCTCTCATAAGGATGAAGCTTCAGTTGGTGGTAAAAGTGATGCGACAAAGCATTTGTTTCGTGACAAGTTGCTCTCGTGGTGAGAGGGTTTTGCCAAAAGAAAACCTACTCGTTAGAAAAACCTACTCGTTAAGATCTGCGAGAGTATCAAGCATGTCATGTAGTTCGGAAAGAGATATTCCAGCGCTTTGTGCATTAGTAAGTGCTTCTTGTAAAAGTGCCTCAATGTGCCGAAGCTGTTCTTCACGAAGCAGTTCCAGGTTTCCACCCGCCACAAAACTACCTTTGCCTTGGCGTGTTTCGATAAAACCAAGTGCTTCTAAATCGGAATAGGCGCGCTTGGTGGTAATAACACTTACATGAAGGTTGCTTGCAAGTGAGCGGATGGAGGGGAGTGCTTGCCCTGTGGTAAGTTCTCCCTGAAGTATCGCGTTTTTAATTTGCGTTGAAATCTGTTCGTAAATGGGCTTATCGCTTGAATTTGAAATAATTATTTCCACGTTCGATGAGCCCTCCTTCTATAGACGTTAATCCTTGTGCTTTGCAGATGGGTGTCGGCAAAGCAAAGATGTTGTTTGTAGGCGGGGTGAAGCTCCGGGTTGCTTCGAATTCCCCATCAAATGTTTTCAGTTCCGGTAGCTGAAAACCGAAGAAGAAATCCGGATCTCTTCTTCGTTGGTTAAGGTACCCCGTGCGCTTCGCAATACCTTAACTGTGTATATCATGATAAATACAGTATATACACACTATACACACCTGGCAATACGGTTGGTAAAAAATTTTTGAGAAAGTACCGAAGTGATTGGGAAAAACACCTCTCACCAAAATGGGTTACGCAGTAGTATGAACGCGTTCATGCAGTGCTACAATTTTGATAAGCAAACTAAGCAAACAACTTGAGGAGGGGTCTTTATGACGAAAAAAGTACTTATGCTTTGCGGGGATTTTACTGAAGATTACGAAACGATGGTTCCTTTCCAGGCTTTGTCAGTATTGGGCTATCAGGTAGATGCAGTTTGTCCCGATAAGAAAGCGGGCGATACGGTTGCTACCGCTGTTCATGACTTCTTGGGTGAGCAGACCTATACCGAGCTCCGTGGTCACAACTTTGCTCTTACGGCAGACTTTGATGCAGTAAAGATCGAAGACTATGAGGGATTGTTTATCACTGGTGGCCGTGCACCTGAATACATTCGTTTGAATGCACGTGTTTTAGAGATCGTCAAAGAATTCTTTGCGGCTGGCAAACCAGTAGCAGCAATTTGTCATGGTCCTCAGGTTTTGGCTGCAGCCGGGGTTCTGGAAGGCTATAAGGCAACTGCCTATCCTGCGGTAGGCCCTGATGTTACGCTTGCCGGGGGCGAATATGTAGAAGCTGAAATGGACGAGGCTGTCGTAGATCGCAATTTGGTAACGGCTCCTGCATGGCCTGGCGATACGGCAATCGTTCGTGAATTTGCAAAACTGATGGGCGCTAAGATCGAAATCTAATAAAGAACCCAAAGAGTAGCCCAAAGAGTATAGGGTCATAAAAGATGCTGCCGCCTTCGGATGCTGAAGACGGCAGCATTTGTGTAAAGTAACGCCAAATGAGTGCTTGCTGGAAGTGTTTGCAGTCACAATTAAGCTTTCGGATAGGGAAGGACCGTTTACCTAGAGAGCCTCGACGGTAACAGCGGTGCCTGATGCCGTTACCATAAGCATATTTCCTTGGCCGAGAACCTCGTAATCCATATCAACACCAACAACAGCGTGAGCGCCCATTTCGGAAGCGCGCTGTTCAAGTTCTTGGAGCGCTTCTGTGCGTGCAGTGAGAAGTTCGTTTTCGTAACCTTGGCTACGGCCACCAACGATATTACGAATGCCTGCACCGAAGTCCTTGAAGATATTGATACCCGTTATGACTTCACCGAAAACAATGCCGTAATAGCCGGTAATCTTGTAGCCTTCGATAGTTTGAGTGGTGGTAACAATCATGAGGAAATCCTCTCTCTTGTAGGCAAACAGCGCTCGCAGCACGTCTGTAATGCAGTACGTTTGTAATACCTCTTGTCATTGTTGACCAACGAGCTAATACAAGGTGCTGGGATAATCAGGGTTCTTTTGCTCTAAGAAAGCTTGGTGCCCTTGCAACGTTTGCCTTGTGGTATTTCGAAACCTTTGGAAAATGATAACTTTATTGCATTGTTCAATGCAATAAAAAGCGAGTTTGTCTCTTCTTAAATCTTGGAGAAATTTACAATACAAAAAGAGCCTTTTTGTTGGGGAATACATGGCTCTACCTTGCCAAAGACAATTTGGCGGTAAAGCAAGGAGGGGAATATGACTGGGGGATTTCGCGATTCAACTCACCTGCTTCCTCGTGAGGCTATTTTGGCAGCGGGCGCGTTTACTGCGCTTGGTACGGGCGCCATTTATATGTGGAGCATCTTTAATAAGCCTTTGATGGAAGAGTTTGGCTTTAGCACCTCTGAAGTTTCCATGATCTATTCGCTTTTCTTGCTGGCTTCTTGTTTTTCCAGTATGTTGGCAGGCTGGCTCCAGCGTCATACGCAGCCTCGCTTCATTGTGCTTGGCGCAGGCATTTTGTTTGGCTTGGGGTGGTTTTGTTCCGGGTTTGCTGACAACCTGCCCATGCTGTATCTGTTTTATAGCGGTTTTGCTGGTGCGGGTAATGGCATGCTGTATAACACGATTGTCGCGGTAGTAACAAAGTGGTTCCCCGATAAACGAGGGCTTGCCAATGGTGTTTGTATTGGGGCTATTGGCTTAGGTCCGATGATTTTTGCACCAGCTGGTAATTGGCTTATTGAAACCTTTGATGTATCAAGTGCGTTTCATATCGTAGGTGTTGTATGGCTTGTGGTGTACCTCGTATTCTCATGGCTTTTGTACGTGCCTCCTGCTGGGTGGACTCCAAAAGGTTGGAGTGAAACTGCGGCGGATGCCGAGGATTTACCTGTCAGCGCAGCGGCTAATGCGACTGCAAGTGGCGCGATACGTAGCCAACAAGCAGAGCAAGACGAGGGAAATGATGCGGGTAAATCTGCTTTTTTGGGTCAAAAAACCAAAGAGATCAAAAAACTTTCAGGGCATCATGAAGTAGCTTTCAGTTCAACACAGATGGTAAAACAACCCCTGTTCTATGTCCTGTTTGCAACGCTGATGGTTTCTTCTACGAGTGGTTTGATGGTTACTGGCCATGCTTCTGACATAGGTCAGGAGTTAGCTCACCTCACCGCCTCCGAGGGAGCCATTATGGTAAGCGTTATGGCCTTTGGTAGCTTTTTGGGACGCTTTGGATTCGGCTTTCTTTCTGATGCGATTGGTCGCTATAACGCCCTTATCATTTCTTTGGTGATAAACGCAGTCGTGATGGTTTTACTGCTTGGTCATGCCACTACTTTTGTGACATTCTTGCTGGCGGTAAGCGTTGTGGGCGCGTGTTTTGGAGGCACTATGTCTATTGTGCCTGCTATTGTGGGTGATGCGTTTGGATCATCAAACTTTGGTCAGAATTATTCCTTTGTGTATCCGGGTTACACGGTAGCTTCCTTTGTAGGACCGATGGTTGCCGCATCTACTGTTGAAGCACTTGGTACCTATGTTCCTGCCTTTACGGTTGCAGGTGCTATTTCGGTTATTGGTATTGTGCTTGTATTCATCGCAAAGATGCTTGCCTATAAGTTAGAAGATGAAAAAGCGGCAATGAGCCCAGACGGCTTTTAAAAAAAGAAAAGAAACGAAAAGATACAAGCCGATAAGTTTGCAAACAGGTAAGCTTATCGGCTTAGTTTTTTTTGGCTTAGGCAAGTTCAATCTGTGTTGCAAACATACATTCACCAGCCATGTTTCCTTGTGTTGCTATGCCTACCGATACGATAGTGTTGTTCTCTCGTTTGGAATGAATGCGTACCGTATCGCCGAAACGAAGTTCGTGACGATAGTCAATCTGGAAGGTTTTGATAGGTTCGTTTTCGGCAAGGTTTAAGGCGTTCATGACAAAATTTGGATACTTAGAATTGTTCACGTGGCCATTGATATCAAGATCAACAAATGAAACAGAATCTTTAATGCCTTCATCTTCAGGCGTAAATGTTTTGATCTTACGAAGTTTTTTATCGAATACTTTTTCTTCAGAGAAATCCTGTGGACCGTTATAGAAATCGCGTGCTGAAGCAAAGCTTCGTGTTTCGTAATCCATTAAGATCCAATCGGAGCTGCATTTTACCAAAGGTGATCCATCGAGCTTTCTCATGGTGTATTCGCGCTGAAAGCCTAGGCGAGTTGGTGCAAGGGGCCAGGTTCGGGCAATTACCTGTTCATGGAGTGCAGGTGTTTCTATCACTTCATATTTGATGCGAGTGACAACCCAAAACAAACCGGCATCTCGTAATTCTTTCCACGTCATCCCTGGTACCTGTTCGGCGTTTACCCCTGCTACATCTTGGAACACATCCAGAATGGAAGAAGGAAGAAGGCGTGCGTAGCGATCGAAGTCTCCGGTGCGTAGCTGATAAGTTTGTTCGTATCCAATAGTCATAACAGGCCTCTCACATGCGTTGTAACTCTGTAGCAAAACAATACAGAAAGGTGTTTGTTGAAACATAGTGTTCAGTATAGGTTTTCGCGATTTGAATACCCACCAAACAAAAACAAAAAAGCATTGCACAAAAGCATAGCAGCGAAGAGGGGCTTTGCAATTATTTAGTAACAAAAGATTCGTCCAAGGAGGTTTTTAAGCACTCTCCTGTAAGGAAATTGGGAACATTTGTACGATATGTGATAGGCTTGTTTCGTGAATCAGGTTGGACTCAAGGTAGGCTTGCCTTATGGCGGAATTCAATACAAGTCAGACTCATAGAACAAGCGATAGTGCAAGTGATGATACACGTGAGGATCTTGCGCCCTGCAGTGCGCTTTATGCTCCAGATGCCCTGTCGTTTCAGCAACGTTTAAATGAAGCGCAGCTTGAGGCAGTCACGACAACAGAAGGATACGTGCGAGTGATCGCGGGTGCGGGTACGGGTAAAACTCGTACTCTGACTGAGCGTTTTGCGTACTTGGTAAATGAGCTAGGCATTCTTCCGGGAAATATTCTGTGTGTTACCTTCACCAATAAGGCAGCCAATGAAATGCGAAGCCGCATTAAAAAGCTCACCGGGGGAAATGATACTGGCTATATCAACACGTTTCATGGCTTCTGTGTGTCGGTGTTGCGAGAAGAAGGGCATGCAATTCAGTATCCCAAAAGTTTTTTAGTGCTTGATAATGGCGATATTGATGCCATGCTTCAAATCATTTACGAGGAGCGTGGCCTTACTATGAGGAACATGACGTTTTCTCAAGCGCGCGACATGATCGAGATGCAAAAACTGGTTGAGCGTCCTGAATACTACCGGGATATGCTCTCCCTTTCTTTGAAAGAGCTTCATAAAAAGTATGTGTTAGCCACAAAGCCCCATGACATTATTTTCTTTGGGTATCTGTATCAGGAAAAGAAATGTTTCGGGGTGGACTACAACGATCTTTTAGTGTTTGTGCTCTATCTGTTTGCCTCAAATCCAGAGATTCGTTTGAAATGGCAGCAGCGTTTGGAATACATCATGGTTGATGAATTTCAAGACATTGATGCTATTCAATATCAACTTATGGAAGTGCTTGCGGCATACCACAAAAATCTGTTTGTCGTAGGTGATCCCGATCAGACTATCTACACCTGGCGTGGTGCTAATGTGCGTTTTTTGCTTGATTTTGACGAGCGTTTCCAAGACACCCACACCGTTATGATGCTGGATAACTATCGCAGTGTTCCGCAGGTTGTAGAGGTAGCGAATTCTTTAATTGCGAAAAATAAAGAGCGTATACCTAAGGATCTTGTGGCGGTTCGAAGCGATCATGGGCCGACGGTTTGGCGACATGCAAAATCATCTGTTGAAGAGGCCCAATGGATTGCGCAAGGCGTGCAGTCACTTCATCAGGCGGGGATTCCTTATCGCGCTATTGCGGTGCTGTACCGTGCACATTATGCTTCGCGTCCTATTGAAGAAGCGTTTTTGAAGGCGCAGATACCACACACTATTTACAGTGGGGTGCCGTTTTTTAGCCGAAAAGAAGTAAAAGATGCCCTTTCTTATTTGCGGATGATTGCCTACCAGGATGATCTTTCCTTTGCACGCGTGGTTAATTCTCCTAAGCGTAATATGGGCAAACGTCGTATGGCCTTCTTGCGTCAGGAAGCCGAAAACCGAGGTCGTTCATTGTATGACACGCTTCAAGCGACGATTGAAAGTGAGATCTTTAAAGGCACGAAAGCCAAGGACTTCCTTGCTTTGATTGAACATTTTAGAGCTGCGTATGAAAACCGTCCGGTATCGGAAGTGCTTTCGGCGATTATGAACGAAAGTGGCTATGAATACACCCTGCGCACAGAGGGTGCACAAGAGCGGCTGGACAATTTAGCAGAACTCAAACAATCGATCTACGAATTCGAAACTACGTGTGGTGAGGAAGTGACGCTAGAGAATTATCTATCTCAGGTAGCTCTTCTTTCTAATTTGGATGCATTTGATGATGCGCAGGATAAAGTTCGCTTGATGACGATTCATTCGGCTAAAGGTTTGGAATTTCCCCATGTATTTTTGTGCTCTCTTTCCGAAGGAATTTTGCCTTCGCGCAAAACAAGAACGTTTGAAGCGATGGAAGAAGAACGGCGATTGGCTTTTGTCGCTCTTACCCGTGCGCGCGATGGGTTGTATTTAACAGAAGCTGAAGGGACCGGTCATGAAAATATGCCACGCTATCCTTCGCGGTTTTTGTTAGAGATTGATCCTTCGACGCTTGAATTTTCAAATCCTCCTACAGAAGTGCAGATGCAGCAGGCACGAAGTGCCTATGGCTTTACCGATAGGTGGATAGAAGAAATGTCTGCCGTGCCTGATTTTGCGGTAGGCGAGCGAGTCTTGCATTCAGTTTTTGGGGAAGGCGTGGTGCAGGATATAGACGAAGAAAAGCGTGCCTATGTAATTCAGTTCGATTCACTGCCAACTCCTCGTGCTTTGAGCTTTCGAGTAAAGCTAAGCCGTCCTTAGTTGAACAAAGCTTAGTCGTCTGTAGTTGAACAAAGGTGGGTTGCCCCTAGTGGAGCAAAGCTTGGCTGCCCTTAGGCTGAACCATCTTCTGACTTGTGTTGTTTGCTACAATAGCGCCTGCGCTGATACTTGACTGGTTGTGAGATCTGCTCAGTATCTGTTTGCATAAAAAATTACCCGCTTTATCAGAAGTGGTTTGAGATTATTTTGTAAGAATGGTCTGCAAGGAAAGGAAGACGCCCATGCTGGTGCTTGACGATACTTATATTTCTCCTGAGGTATTTGAGTTTGCGGAACAAACACAGGAACCGATTTTTGACAATGCATCAGCTCGTCGCTATAAGGCGGAGGGTAAAAACCTTTCTCTTGCCGATAATCGCGAAGCGGCAAAGGGCCGCATTGTTGCCTTTTCGGAAGCATATCTCGATAAGGTTAAGCGCTTTTGCGATGAACCCACCGCTCGTGCTATTTCGCTTTGTAAAGACAAGGCACAATGTCGTCGTTTGCTTGCGCCACTTTTCCCTGATTATATGTTCGAAGAATTTACGCTTGACCAACTAAGCGCTGTTGATCCTTCCACCTTAAAACTTCCCGTTGTTTTGAAGCCTTCAACTGGGTTTTTCAGCCTTGGCATTTACCCCATTTTTTCTGTTGAAGATTGGCAAACCGCCTGTAGAGACATTCAAGAACACTCCGGCAATTGGAGCAAACAGTATGGCTCCACAGTCGTAAATAACACCAATTTTTTGGTAGAAAGTTATCTTGAGGGTGAAGAATACGCTATCGATGCGTATTTTAATGAACGGGGAGAAACGGTTATTTTAGACATCCTTAAGCATGATTTTGCAGGTACTGAAGATGTGTCAGATCGTTTGTATTACACCTCGAAGGCAATAATTGAAGAAAATATGGAAGCAATGAAGGACTTTCTTGAGAAAAGCAATGAGTTGCTTGGGTTCAGGAATTTTCCTGTGCATGTAGAAGTGCGCGTTGGACAAGATGGGGTTGTTAACCCAGTCGAATTCAATCCTTTGCGCTTTGCAGGTCTTTGCACGACAGATCTTTCTTACTTCGCTTACGGATTTAAGACCTATGAAACCTATTTACGAAACGAGCAACCCGACTGGGATAGCGTTCTTGCAGGTAAAGAAGGCAAACGCTATAGCATGGTAATGCTCTCTACCGATGGCACAGCGCTCCCTGAAACCTATACGTTTGACTACGATGCTGTTCAACGCACGTTTTCGAAGGTTCTGTCGTGTCGAAAGCTTAATGCAAGGCAATACAACACCTTTGGCGTTTTGTTTACCGAAGCTTCTGATGAGGCTTGGAAGGAAGAATCTGACTACATATTGCACTCATCACTGCAGGAGTTTTTATCGTAGCAGTGCCGTCTTACCTTATAGGGGTTATGCCTAGTAGGTAAAAACTTCTTTTGGCGCCTTTGCGAGTAATTCGTTCAATTCGTTTATCTTGATGTTGATTTACCTTTTGTCAGCGACTCACCTTATTGGTGAGCGCTGATGTAGCTTTGATCAATAGTGATCTTGCAGATTGCCTCGGGATGTTTTTCCTTCACTAAAGACGAAATACGCTTTTTGAGTTCGTCATCGGAGAGGGAAAAATCAGTGGGCTTTACGCAGTCAAAGATCACATTGGTGTGCGTGGGACCCGGAACAGTACGTAAATCGTGAATCGAAAGATTCGGATTGATGGTCTTAACCAAGGTATTGATCTGATTGCGCAAGTCTTTTACTTCGGGGTCGTCAGTAACGATGGGGTCATAGTGTAAGGTAACAATAAGACCTTCGTCGTTTTTGAAGTCCTGCTCGATATTATCAATCAGATCATGACTTTCCATAGGATCAGCTTCTGCAGCCATTTCCACATGGGCACTGGCAAACTGACGACCAGGACCGTAATCGTGCACCATTAAGTCATGGGTCCCTAAAACACCTGGATAGCTCATTATTTTCTTTTGTATATGGGCGACCACTTCAGGTTCGGCTGCTTTGCCAAGCAGCGGGCTTACGGTTTCGCGCATAAGCTGAATGCCGCTGTATACGATAAATACTCCAACGGCGATACCAACCCAGCCGTCTAAATCAACGCCGGTAAAACTTGATATGATCGCGCAGAGCAAAACAACAGAAGTGGTGATGACGTCGTTGCGTGAGTCAACGGCGGTCGCTTCTAGGGTTGTAGACGAGATGCGTTTTCCTACCGTGCGGTTAAATACCATCATCCAGAATTTGACCAGGATAGAAAGAATCAAAATTATAGCTACAACCAGGTTGAATTCAGTAGGGGTGGGGTTGAGTACCTTATCAAGTGATGACTGAATAAGTTCAACACCGATTACTACGATGATCACCGCTACAGCAAGTCCCGATAGATATTCGTAGCGTCCATGGCCATAAGGATGTTCAGGATCGGCTGGTCTGCTTGCCAGCTTGAAGCCAAGAAGACTAATAACGTTGCTTGCTGCATCGGAGAGGTTGTTAAGTGCATCAGCGATAATAGAAACTGATCCCGCAAGAAATCCGATTAACCCTTTCGAGGCACACAATAAAACATTGCAGATGATGCCAACGATGCCCGCAAACTGTCCATACGTGGTGCGGACCTGAGGATCGTCGTGATAGGCGTAACCTTTTACAAAATGTCTAATAAGCCATTCAGTCATAGATAATCTCTTCCTTTACTGGGGGATCAGTTGACCAGTCTAGTCGTTTTGAAAGTTTGTCGCCACTGTTTCAGGAAGTTTACTTTAGGTACCTCTATGTGCGCGATACGCCGCGAAGGGCAGTACGAGGAAGAATGGCTTGAAGCGAGGGAAGTATCTCGTACAAATCGTTTTCGTCCCATGCAGAGAAGATCCCTTTGCCCGCAAGGACGGTGTCGGAATCGACGAATTGCTGGATAAACCAACATACGCAATCACAAGGAGACGATTCCTTCTTAGCAAGTGATGCTATCCATTGAGCGGTGTCAATAAGGGTGGCTGGGGTGTGTAATTGGGTAAGAACGGTTGTTCGGAACTCGAAGGGAATACTACTCTGTAGTAAAAGGCGCATGCTTTTTTCGAGACGAGGAAGCAAAAGGGTTTGCGAAGATGCGCTCGTTAGAGGCGTGCCTACCGAAAGCGTGTCCGTCCGAGGCGTGCCCGTCGAAGATGCGCTCGTTAGAGGCGTGCCCGTCGGAGGTGTGTGTGTCAGCGGCGCATCCAGCCCAACTGTTTGAGCATAACGATCGGGACTGTTTTTGATATCCATTGCTACATAGTCAACAAGATCTAGCGATATCAGGTTGTTAAGGATGTCGGGATGTGAGCCGTTGGTATCAAGCTTTACGAGAAAGCCTTGGTCTTTGACCTTTTTACAAAATGATCCAAGATCGCTTTGGAGGGTTGGTTCTCCTCCCGTGATGCAAATGCCATCTAAAAGCCCTTTTCGTTTTTGCAGAAAGGAAAAGAATTCTTCTTCTGAAAGAAAAGATGGTTTTAGGTCAGGGGCGAGTGGTACCACTAAATCTGCGTTATGACAAAACGGACAGCGAAAGTTGCATCCAAGAGTAAAGATACTAGCCGCAGTTTTACCGGGGTAGTCCAATAGCGTTAGTTTCTGTAGACCTGCAATCTTCATGGCGCGCATCGTAGCACAGTTTTGTGCTTGGGGGTGTTGGTAAAAGGTGCAATAAAGGTAAAGCACTAAAGCTTATCGGTGAGGCGATTTCTTTGTGAGTGATACGAGCTCAACGAAAAGTAACACACAATATATTGTGGTTATATACAGCCGAATACCTATATATTGCAATTTGTGTATTGCTGGTTATGAGCTAAGCGCGTATGGTTAATAAGCACACAAGGAAAGTATTACCTCTCGATATCTCAGGGCTTTCTCGCGAAGGGAGCTGTTTTACCCAGAAGGATTTTCTTGTGCTATCCAATGATTTGTTTACGTAAGCACTTTTGTTCTAACGAAAATTTCAGTTGAGGAGAGCAGTATGTATCAGGTCCAAAAGCGCGATGGTAAAATCGCCGAATTTGATGTCACAAAAATTACCGCTGCTATATCAAAGGCTTTCGATGCTCTTGAAAAGCAATATCATCCTTCTACGATCGATTTGTTGGGACTTAACGTAACAGCGCATTTTGAGCCCAAGGTTAAAGATGACATCATTAGCGTTGAAGATATTCAGGATAGCGTTGAAGAGGTTCTTTCCACTGCAGGCTATGCTGATGTGGCAAAGGCATATATTCTTTATCGTAAACAACGTGAAAATGTTCGTAATGCAAAGGCAACGCTTTTAGACTACAAAGCGCTGGTTGATAGCTACCTTAAGGTAGAAGACTGGCGTGTTAAGGAAAATTCCACGGTTACCTATTCGGTTGGTGGACTTATCCTGTCAAATTCGGGCGCTATTACGGCAAATTATTGGCTTTCTGAAATATATGATCGTGAAATTGCGGATGCTCATCGCAACGCAGAAATTCATATACACGATCTATCGATGCTTACTGGCTATTGTGCAGGATGGTCTCTAAAGCAGCTTATCCAAGAAGGCCTTGGCGGCATTCCGGGAAAGGTTACCTCAAAGCCGGCAAGTCATCTTTCTAGTCTGTGTAACCAGATGGTGAACTTCTTGGGCATTATGCAAAATGAATGGGCAGGTGCTCAGGCTTTTTCAAGTTTCGATACTTATCTGGCACCGTTTGTTCGCAGCGATAAGCTAACCTACAAAGAAGTAAAGCAGTGCATTGAATCATTTGTATTTGGTGTAAACACGCCCAGTCGTTGGGGTACTCAGGCTCCTTTTTCCAATATCACTCTTGATTGGGTATGTCCTGATGACTTGAAAGATCAGCCTGCTATTGTTGGTGGTGTTGAGCAGGACTACACCTATGGTGAATGCCAACATGAAATGGATATGGTAAACAAGGCTTTTATTGAAATCATGATCGAAGGCGATGCGAATGGTCGTGGTTTCCAATATCCTATTCCCACTTATTCCATTACGAAGGATTTCGATTGGTCTGAAACAGAAAACAATAAGCTGCTGTTTGAGATGACCTCAAAATACGGCACGCCCTACTTTAGTAATTACATCAATTCTGATATGGAGCCCTCTGATGTTCGCTCGATGTGCTGTCGCTTGCGTTTGGACTTGCGCGAGCTTCGTAAAAAGTCAGGTGGCTTTTTCGGAAGTGGTGAATCAACAGGATCGGTAGGCGTGGTAACAATCAATATGCCTCGCATTGCCTACCAGGCAAAAGATGAAGCAGATTTTTATGCACGTCTTGATCATCTGATGGATTTGGCCGCCCGCTCACTCAAAACAAAGCGCACTGTTATCACCAAGTTCTTGGAAGCTGGTCTCTATCCTTATACCAAGCGTTATCTGGGTACCTTCGATAATCATTTCAGTACCATTGGTTTGGTTGGTATGAATGAAGCATGCTTGAATGCGAAGTGGTTGCGAAAAGACCTCACGCAGGTTGAAGCTCAGCAGTTTACCAAAGACGTGCTCAATCATATGCGTACTCGTTTAAGCGATTATCAAGAGCAATATGGTGATCTCTACAACCTAGAGGCCACTCCTGCAGAATCCACCACCTATCGCTTTGCTAAGCACGACAAGGAAGTTTTCCCCGATATTATTACGGCTAACGAAAACGGAACGCCTTATTACACCAACAGTTCTCATTTGCCGGTTGGCTATACCGAGGATATCTTTAGTGCTTTGGATGTTCAGGATGATCTGCAAACGCTCTATACCTCAGGTACGGTATTTCATGCGTTTTTGGGCGAGAAACTGCCTGATTGGAAAGCAGCTGCAACACTGGTAAGAAAGATTGCAGAAAACTACAAGTTGCCCTACTACACTATTTCTCCGACCTATTCGGTTTGTAAAAACCATGGCTATATTGCCGGGGAAGTGTATGAATGCCCCTATTGCCATGAGAAGACAGAAGTCTACAGTCGCATCACCGGCTATTATCGTCCTGTTCAAAATTGGAATGATGGCAAGACGCAAGAATTCAAAGACCGCAAGGTGTATAGCGTTGAAGCATCAAAATTTGCTAAAAGCAGTTCTGCCTTTGCTTCTGCGGTGGAGCAAACTGCTCGCGCCGCTTCGGCAATACCGTTAGAGCGCACAGCGAGCGGTTCTGATCAGACATCCCCTGCTCTTAGTAGGGCGGAATCTGTCTCTCATCGGGCATCATCTGCCTCTGATGAGACGAAAGCTGGTTTTACTGATAAAGCAGAAAAACGTGAAATTCCGCTTTTTGAGAGTGAGGAAGCGCTGCAACAAGAGGCGCTAAAACCAGGTCTTTATTTGGTTGCAACACATACCTGTCCTAACTGCCACTTTGCAGCGGCGCAGTTGGATAAGGCTGGAATTGCATACACTACGCTTTATGCTGAGGAAAATCAGGAACTTATTAATCACTTTAATTTGATGCAAGCTCCCACCTTACTTCAGGTATCTGATGAAGGTGAAGTTGAGGTGTGTGCGGGTGCTCCTGCAGTTCTTAAGGAAGTTTCTCGCTTGATGGCAACGGCATAAGAAGAAAAACAGGGAAGGCGAACGGCAAGACGGATAGTAGACGACAAGGTATATAACAAACAGTAAGGCAGGCAAACTTAAAAGAGAGATAAAATCCTTTGGGCTCGGCACCTCAGTGGTGTTGGGCCCTATTTTTATACCTTTAACCCTTAGTTTGCGGTTATTTTGTCTTAACAGCGGCTTTCGACACTAAATTTAGCGTCAATTATCTTGAACTGACTTGAAAATTTAATTTTGAATAGGGCAAAATTCAAATGTAAGTTTTCTTAAGAATTGAACAGTTCGAATTGTACGCATCATGATTACCTATGACATTGAGCAACGAGGCTCCCTTTCAAAATACGAATACCTGTATCGCTGTATCCGCAAAGATATTAGACGGGGCGTTTTGCTTGCAGGAACTAAGCTTCCTTCAAAACGTGTGTTGGCAGAGCATCTTTCTTTGAGCGTATCAACGGTAGAACAGGCCTATGATTTGCTTGTGAGTGAAGGATACGTGCAAGCAAGAAAGGGGAGCGGGTTTTATGTGTGCCCTACACCTAAAGGAGTGGTACACATCAGTCCTTTTGCTATTGCTACCGATGAAGAAGATGATGCTTGGCAAGTACCTACTATAGACTTTAGAGCCAATAGATGCAGCTTGAATTTGTTTCCTCGAGACACCTGGTTGCGTATCATGCGTCGCAGTTTATCGGAGGGAAATGAGGCTTTATTTGAAACGGTTCCCTTTAACGGACTTGCAAGCTTGCGTGAGGCGATTGCTCAGTATCTCTATGAGTTTAAGGGTATCTATACCACGCCTAATCAGATTGTTGTGGGGGCGGGAACAGAATATCTCTATAGTCGTCTATTGCAGCTTTTTGGGTCACGCTCAGTGATTGCAATCGGGGATCCCGGATATAAAAAACTTGCAGATATTTCTCGTAATATGGGCACCTTATGGGAGTATCTTCCCGTTGATGAACAGGGAATTCTTGTTGAGGAGCTTCATAACAGCCCCGCTGAAGTAGTTCATGTTTCTCCTGCTAATCATTTTCCTTTGGGCATTGAAATGTCAGATGAGCGACGTCGGGCGTTGCTGGAGTGGGCCAGCAAAGACTCTCATCGCTACATCATTGAGGACGACTACGACTCAGAGCTTCGTTTCAGCGGACGAGCAAAGCCTGCTCTTTTTACTCAGGATGTAAATCAGAAAGTTATTTATCTCATACCTTTTCTAAGACACTTGTGCCCTCGCTGCGCATTTCTTATATGGTTTTGCCAAAGGCCTTAATGGAACTCTATACCCGTCAACTCAGCTTCTATTCCTGTACGGTATCCAGCTTTGAGCAGGATGCTCTTGCTCGTTTTATTTCTGGTGGATATTTTGAACGCCATATAAATCGCTTGCGTCGTTATTACAACAAACAGCGAAAAGCTGTTGTCGAAGCGCTTAAATGCTCTGATCTGATGAAGATAGGTAAGGTGCACAACATTAATGTAGGTACGCATCTTTTGTTGTCAGTGGATTCGCGCTTAAGCGATGATGAGATAGCTCAAAAGGCACAAAAGCTTGGTATGCATATTGCAATGTTGTCTGATTACTGTATATATCCTAGTGTTCAATCTTCTCATTACGTCGTTATAAATTTTGCCAGCATTGAACCCGATCAGGTAAAGACGGCTGCATCACTTTTAGAGCGCGTGTTTGCTCAAGATATTTCAACTGACCTGAAATAATTGTTTCGAATTGATTCTACTTATGCCTTGGTGCCTTCACGTAGGATGTGAGCCGACAAAAGCAAAACAACGTGAAAAGCAAACAGTGCGTATTGCGATTAAGGAGAGGATACCTATGGCAAAGGTAGCAATTATTACCGGTGGTTCTCGTGGTCTTGGTGCCGCAATGTCTCGCAAGCTTGGTGAATTGGGCTACAACATCGCTTTGAATTATCGCAGTGATTCTTCCCGTAAGTTCTGTGATGAAATCGCTGAAGAGCTTAAGGAAAAGTATGGTACGGAAACGTTGATTGTTAAGGCTGATGTTGGCTCTTTTGAAGGTTGTAAGGCTTTAGTCGACGCGGCAGTAGAGCACTTTGGCGATAAGATTGACGCTTTAATTAACAACGCAGGTGTTACAAATAATTGCAATTGGATCGATATTGAACCGGCGGCGTATGAAAACGTCATCAATATCAACCTGCTTTCTGGTATGCATATGACTCATTTGGTTCTTCCTTATATGATCAACCATTCTGATACTAAGGAGAATCAGTGCAACATTGTTTCTACCAGTTCAGTTGGCGGTTTGACAGGCGTAATCAACCAGGCAGATTACTGTGCTTCTAAGGCGGGCGTTATCGGTTATACGCGAGCTCTTGCGCTTGAATATGCTGCTCAGGGTGTGCGCGTAAACGCGATTGCACCAGGTATGATCATGACCGATATGCTTCGCGGAGTTAATCAGGACGAGCTCAATGCGCTTGCGGCAACTATTCCTCAGGGCTATATTGGCGATCCTTCTGATATTGCAGGTGCGCTAGGCTATATCTTGACGGCACCTTATCTGACTGGTCAGGTAATTTCACCGAATGGTGGCTTTGTTCTTGCCTAGTTAGCAGGGCAAAAGCGAGGTGAGTTTTGGATGTGCACTCTGCAGGCGGGCTCATCTAACGTATTGCCTAACGTATTGTTCTTTCGTGTTTTGCCTGAACTATCTCTTTGTAGACCAAACTATCTCTTCTCTTTAAAACGCGCTCTTCGGAGCGCGTTTTTCTTTCACACCAGACAGCATCTCTCTTTGTGTGTTGTTCAGGCAAACTATCTCTTGTTAACGGTTTTCTTTCTCCTGGATAAGGGGTGGATGGATGCCTTATTAAACAGGTATGATGGTGCGCAGTATATAAGTTGGGGTATTAAGAATGCTTCCAACGCAGCCATTTGTTAAGGGAGCATATATGTCTTATGCATCGGCGGATTCTACCGCAGGAAATCCATTACCAGAAAACGATCTTGATCCTCGGATTCTCTCTCCTGAAGAAAAGAAGAAAACGCCTCTTCTTATGAAGATATACGGCATCCTTTGCATCCTTGATGGTGTGGCGACAATTCCTCTAGGAATACTGTTTGTAGGGATGGTTGCTTGGGCGCTTTTCTATCGTCCTGATTTAATTAGCGTGAGTTCCGATCCGACTCTTGCTACCGTTTTGTCGGTCGTGTCGTTTGTCGTCATTATGATCAATGCGGGTTTTTTGGTGGGATTCGGAATTTCTCTTTTGAAAAACCGTCGCCGCAATGCTGCTCGGTGGTCATACGTACTGATCGTGATGACAATCTTGCGTATTTTGCTCGACATTATGCTGCAGGGTCTCGGGGAACATCTTATCGCGCCAGCGATTCAGCTGGTTATCCTGCTGGTAATTTCTGTTACCGTAGATCCTTCGCTTCTTGAAGAGCGCCAGCTTAAGCGCAAGCTTCGCAGTATGGAGGACCGGGAAGCAATCGAAGAGGGAACCCTTGGTCGCGATCCCGAAGGAAAAGGATATATCGAACTTAACTTCTTTAACCTCTTTTGGGTTTTTGTGGTGTGTAGCGTTTTGGGGCTTCTTATCGAAACAGTGCAACACATGGTAGTTGTTGACCCTGGGGTATATCAAGACCGCGCGGGTATGCTGTTTGGGCCTTTTTCGCCTATTTATGGATTCGGTGCAGTTCTTATGACAATTGCGCTTAACCGATTTTATAAAAAGAATTTCATTATTATTTTCTTGGTATCTGCCGTTATTGGCGGGCTTTTCGAATACTTTGTCAGCTGGTTTATGCAAACTGCTTTCGGTGCGGTCGCGTGGAACTATACAGGCATGACGATTTTTGGAATCCCTGATCCTATCGCCATAGTTGCTGGCGGTAGGACGGCTACTCCTTTTATGTGTGCTTGGGGTTTACTTGGCCTTGTTTGGATTAAGCTTTTGTTACCCAATATGCTCAAACTCATTAATGTAATTCCGTGGAAAATTCGCTATTCGTTTACCACAATTTGCGCAGTGCTTATGCTTATTAATGGAGCGATGACTTTAATGGCACTCGATTGTTGGTTTCAGAGGGTTTCAAATGTTCCTGAAACAGCACCTGTGGAGCAGTTCTTTGCGCGCCACTTCGACGATGAGTTTATGGAAAACCGTTTCCAGAGCATGACGATTACTCCTGATGACTCGACTCGTGTCGATAGTTCTCAGGTGCCGAGTGCGACAAAATAAAGAGTGTGTAGAGGGGAAGGAGCACATAATGGGTAATTGTCTTGTTGCTCAGTCGGGAGGACCAACAGCGGTTATCAATGCCAGTTTAGCGGGCGTTATTCGCGCCAACCAGCTCAATCCTGTTTATACCCGTGTATTTGGGGGCTTGTATGGAATTGAAGGGGTCCTCGAAGGAAAGCTCTATGATTTGAGCGACTTGTCGGGGCGCGATCTGGATCTTTTGAAGCAGACGCCTTCTTCGGCATTGGGAACCTGTCGTTACAAACTCAAACGTGGTAACGATGCTGATTTTGAACGTCTTATCAAGGTACTTGATGAGCACGATATTGACGTTATGTTCTATATCGGCGGAAATGATTCGATGGATACGGTGGATGCGCTTTCTCAGTGGGCTGCTGAGCACAGAAGCGCTCATCGTTTCATTGGGATTCCTAAAACGGTTGATAATGACCTGGTGTTAGTCGATCATTGTCCAGGTTTTCCGAGTGCTGCAAAAATTGCTGCGCAAATAACCCATGCAACCTATTTGGATTATGCTGCCTATACGCGGCCGGAGGTATTTGTGCTAGAAACCATGGGGCGTGATGCGGGATGGTTGGCAGCAAGTTGTTGCGTTTCCGGAGACGTTGATTTGCTGGTGCTCCCTGAGGTCGATTTTGATAAACAGACTTTCCTTTCTGAGGTTCAGAAAAAGTTTGATGAAAAAGGCGAGTGCTACATTGTGGTAAGCGAAGGCGCTCATTATGCGGATGGTACGTATGTTTCTGCGGGCCAAAGCGCCCATGATGGTTTTGCTCATGCTGTTTTAGGTGGGGCAGGGGCTCTCATAAAACAAATGATTATTGAGGCGGGTATTGTACCGCGCGGTATTGTGCAGGATTTATCTCGTGCAGCACGCTCAAGTAATTTTGCGCAAAGCTTGGTGGATGTGACGGAGGCGTACGAATTGGGCATGAGCGCTCATATGCGCAGTGCCAATCCTTCTTTTACTGCTCAAGTGGTGGGCGTAAAGCGCGCCTACAATCAAACAGGTGCGTATAATGCCCAGTATTTTTCAGGGCCGGCGAGTGAATTTGCCAACGCGGTAAAGCATTTTCCTCATGAGTGGATTTTGCCAAACTATCAAGGAATAACAGATGAGGCACTTGCTTATTTTGAGCCTTTAATGCAAGGAGAGCCAAAGCTTATTGTTGAAGGCTGTATGCCGGCAACCTTAACCCCTTTTAATAAACGCTCTGCAAATTAGGTAATTTTGAGTCAAAGAGCGTCTGATTCGAGAGACGCTCTTTGGGGTTTTAAGAGTTATAGCTATTGAGTAGTGACTGAAAGACGATATTCGATCGTGTGTGTTTCTGGATAAAACCGATACTTAATAGGATCATTGGTGATTTTATAAGTACCCATTCTGCTTTGGAGCTGGAATGGGTACTTTTCTGTATAGGAAAACTTGCTGGTGGTAAGGGCACTAAAGGTGATAAGCGCGTTGCCTTTTTGATAGGTGGTGCTTACGGCATGATCGTTGCTTTCGTAATTTAAAAGAGTATCTCCAAAGTAATAGACCGCTTCAATTTCGTCGTCTTTTTCAAGAGGAAGAACGTCAACTTTGAAACTATAGTCAGCTCTAAAGCCTTGAGAGATGTCTGTTTGAGCGGTTTGCGCAAAGCGCTTCTCAACATGAAATGCGTAGGGTTTTCCGTTGACTTTAAGTGAAAACGAACCAACGGGAGTGCGTGTTTTGTAGACAAGATCCTCAAGAATAACGCGTGCTTCTCGATATTTTTTCAGACGTTTGATGTCGCGGGAAGAAACAATACTTAAGCGACCAAGTTGCGAATTGTGTCTTAAATCGGCCAGCTTTACTTTTCGGGCGATACGCGCACCTTCGACAAGGGGGTCAGTGCTTGCCTGTGACTCAAGTGATTCAGGTAAAGAGTTTTGGTTGTGATAGAGACGGGCAAGAGCTGCTTGGCGCTCATCAATACGCTTTTTCGTTCCGTAGTCTCCCTCTTGGATAGCCTGTATGTAATCCAGATAAGGGGTTTGCTCCTCACGTGTCAAAAGTAAAACTGCATAGACTGCTGCTTCAGGAATACCTCGTTCGACTAAATCATGAGCGCTTAAGGAGCCATCTTCTAAAACATCATGAAGAAGCGCAGCGCATATTTCTGCTTCAGTGTCCATTTGCTCGGCAAGATGAAGCGGGTGAGCAATATAGGGCACTTCATTTTTATCAAGTTGGTTTGCATGAACACGCGCGGTTAACTTCAGTGCTTTGTTGATGGCAGGGGTGTAGAACATAAGCTCATCCTAAGATCGTTTAATTTGTAGTCATTATAAGGGCGATTGAGCTGTTTTGGAGGGTCATACGCTATAAAACGAAGGAACTATGAAAAAGTAACAAAACGTTACTAAAATATATTATTAGTGTCATAATAATACGTGTAAGAAGTTCGAGAGTGATGAAGAGAAAGGACGTTTCATGGCTGCTCAGTTAGTTGCATATTTTTCTGCTTCTGGAACTACCGCCCGTGTAGCAAAGCGTTTAGCTGAAGCAATTGGGGCTGATGTTTTTGAAATTCAACCAAAAGAATCCTACACTCAGGCAGATTTGAATTGGAATGACAGAACAAGTCGCAGTTCTATCGAAATGAATGACGACGCTTGCCGTCCTGCTCTGGCAACCCAAGTAGAAAACATGGATCGCTACGATACGGTATTCATTGGCTTTCCAATCTGGTGGTATGTGGAACCACGTATTATAGATACCTTTTTGGAGGCATATGATTTTGAGGGTAAAACAATTGTTCCTTTTGCAACGAGTGGCGGAAGCGGTCTAGGAAAAGCTCCTGTTCGTATGCAGGAAATTGCAAAGGGCTCTGTTGTAAGGCAGGGCAAAGTGCTCAATGGTCACCAAAGCGATGAAGCTCTTCGCAATTGGGCTTTGGACCAGGCATAATCTTTTTGACAGGTGAAATAATGCGGCATTAGGGAGCCTTGTAGGCTGCTTTAAAGCCGTGTGGATATCCTTTTAGGCACGCAATTCAAACCATTTCCCTCCTGTAAATATTACGTTAAACTTACCGTTTGGCTGCAAAACATTTAAGCCATCTCCGTACGGATTTGTTAGAGGGAAGGGGGAATTAACGTGCCTAAAAAGATCATTCTTGATTGCGATCCAGGCCATGACGATGCGGTTGCAATTCTTTTAGCGCTCGGTAATCCCGAAATCGAACTTATTGGCGTTACTACGGTAGGAGGCAACCAAAGCCTTGAAAAAGTAACGTACAATGCTCGAGCAGTTTTAGAAAAGGCCCATGCAACTTCTATCCCTGTTTATGCTGGATGCGATAGGCCTCTTGTTCGTCCTCAAGAAGTAGCTGCTTCTATTCATGGTGAAACCGGCCTTGACGGTGTTGAGTTGCCTGAGCCAAGCCGTCCGCTTGAGGAAATGCATGCGGTAAATTACCTTATTAAAACCATCATGGAATCGGAGCCAGGCACAATTACGCTGGTACCAACAGGCCCCTTAACCAATATTGCTCTAGCCTGCCGTCTAGAACCCAAAATCGTTGATAGGGTTAAAGAAGTTGTTCTTATGGGTGGCGGCTACCATGAGGCAAACTGGAGCGCTGTTGCCGAATTCAACATCAAGGTTGATCCCGAAGCGGCACATATCGTTTTTAATGAACCTTGGCCTTTGACCATGGTTGGACTTGATCTTACTCATCAGGCTCTCTGTACTCCCGAAGTACAAAAGCGTATCGAAGAAATTGGCACCCCTTTAGCCCATTTTGTAAGCGGCTTGATGGACTTCTTCCGTCAAACTTACCAAGACAATCAAGACTTTGTCGATCCTCCCGTTCATGATCCTTGCACGGTTGCGTATCTTATCGATCCTTCAGTGGTACAAACACGCCGCTGTCCTTTGGATGTAGAAATTCACAGTGAATTGACTCTCGGCATGACGGTTGCAGACCTTCGCGGTCCTGAACCCAGCGCAGAAGAGTGCAACACACAAGTAGCAACAAAACTTGATTTTGATAAGTTTTGGGATTTAGTAACCGATGCAATAGAAAGGATTGGCTAAGTTTCACATGTCAACCACAAACGAAAAAATGCTCGATGAAGGCGGCAAGTCAATTGTTGCATTGATGGCAGCGCTGCTTGTTGCAATTTTCGCTTTTCAGCTGAATGCTTCTATGCTTTCTCCTGCACTTGTTGCTATGGAGATTGAACTCAATACTACTGCAGTAGAGATTGGTAATACCCAGACGGTATTCTTTACGGCAGCTGCATTGTTCTCTTTGTTCCTTCCTCGTTTGGCTGACTTGGCAGGACGCAAGAAAGTACTTACTGGCATGCTTGCCATTACGGGTATCGGCTGTGTTATCAGTGCTTTAGCTCCTAATGTAACTGTTTTGCTCATCGGTCGCGTAATGCAGGGTGTCGCTGGTCCTGTTGTTCCTATGTGTTTGATCATGCTGCATACTCAGGTAACTCAGGAAGCTCGCTATACGCGTTTGATGGCTATTCTTACCTCGGTAAATGGCGGTATTGCTGGCGTTGACGCAATCTTGGGCGGCTGGCTGGCAGGCAACTTCGGTTTCCGTTCGGTCTTTATCACCATGGCTGTGGTAGCTGCACTTGCTGTTATTCTCATTTTGGCCTGCACCAAGGAAAGCTATGCTGATGAAACTCCAAAGATGGACTGGGCTGGTGTTATTACCCTTGGTATTGCATTCTTGTCAGCCTATTTGGTAACCAACGAAATCCAAAAGCTTGCCGATGCAAATTGGCCAATGATCGCTCTTTTGGTCGTTATCGCTGCGGTGTTTTTCATTGCGTTTTGGAATATCGAAAAGAAAAAGAAAGCACCTATGGTTTCAACCCACTATCTGCGTCAGCGTAGAACCTGGGGCTTGTTGCTTACGACGCTTCTTACCATGACGGGTGTTTTTGCGGTTATGAACGGTGTTGTTCCTGCTATCGCACAAGACGAGGCTATGGGTATCAACCTTGGCGCCGATGTTGTTTCGTTTGCCACACTTACTCCTTACGCATTGTTGGGTCTTTGCTTTGGCCCTATTGCAGGTATCCTGGCAAGCAAATTTGGCTACCATAAGGTGCTCCGCGGCGGTTTGGTAGTAAGTATTTTGGGTGCTCTTTTTGGTATCTTTATCGCAAATTCTCCAAGCGTTGCTGCGCTGGTTGTTATCTCTGTTGTGCTTGGTATTGCTTATGCGGGTACTGCAAACATTATGCTCAACGGTTTAGGTATCGTGCTTTCTCCTAAGGATAACCCTGGCTATCTGCCTGGTATGAATGCGGGCGCTTTCAACTTGGGTGCAGGTTTGAGTTATGCCGTACTGTATGCAGCAATGAATGCGGTAACGCTTTCAAGTGGGGCAGCAGCAGGATATTCTGCCTCCATGATTGCGGCAGCTATTTTGCTTGGTTTAGCGCTGCTGGTTTCTTTCCTTATTCCTAAGGAAAGCGAAGCTGATCAGAGCTAAAACAAGGGTTTAAGATAATTCCTTTTGGAAACTCTTTACGAGGAGAGTTTGTAATGAGCAAAGTTATTGTTTTTGGCAGCTTGAACATGGATCTTTCAATCGAAAGCGACCATATGCCTACACTGGGGGAAACTATTATCGGAAATGGTTTTCTTACGAATCCTGGTGGAAAAGGGGCAAACCAGGCTGTTGCTGCTTCGAAATTGGGCGCTCCGGTTGTGATGCTTGGTGCTGTCGGGGAAGATGCTTTCGGCGATCAGATGATCGCTGCCCTTGCTGAGCAGGGTGTTCAGTGCGAGTATATTGCCCGATCAGTGAAGTGTCCGACAGGTGTTGCGCTTATTACACGCGTGAAAGGCGATAACTTTATTACGATCGACTCGGGAGCAAACTATTCAACCACCTTCGAAGAGGTCAAAGAGGCACTTGATGATCTTGCTGAAGGTGGCGATGTGTTCCTTTGTCAGCTCGAGTGCGATTTTGATACCACCATGCAAGCGTTGGTTAATGCTCACGAGCGCGGCATGTATACGGTGGTGAATCCGGCTCCTGCCCGTAAATTGCCAGAATGGGTTTTGCCTCATCTTGATTTAGTAGTGGTAAATGAAGGTGAATGCGAAATGCTTACCGGCATTTATCCCGAGGATGAAACATCAGCCCGTCGCGCAATGAAGCAGTTAACGGATGCTGGAATTGGAAGCATAGCTATCACCTTAGGAGAGCGTGGCTCGATGGTGTGGTCTCAGGGACGCTTTTTTGAGTCGGTTCCTTCTCCGGTGCCTGCGATTGATACCACCTGTGCAGGGGATACCTATATTGGTGCTTTGGTTGCGGGGTATTCGCGTGGTTTACCTATTGATGCCTCGCTTGAAATTGCAACGAAGGCATCAGCTCTTGCTACAACGAAAGTGGGGGCTCAACAGTCTATTCCTTACTTGAATGAACTGTAGTGTACTGTGCTTAGTGCTGTATAGGTTGGTACTTTAGGTCGATTAGTTTTTGATCTCACACAAACGTTTATCTCGTATAAAAAGAGCAACACTAGAAAGAGCAACGCATGAAGGTGCGTTGCTCTTTGTTGTTTAAAGGTTCTTTTTCTTTTTTGGGTATACAAGAAGCACTAAAGCAAGAGCGCCAATTCCTAACGCACCAAGGATTATCGTAGCGCCAAGGAAAAGCGGATCGCTTGTTTTTGGTGGTGTAACTTTGTCTTGCTGGTCGTCCTTTGCACTAAGCGAAGTCGTATTATTGTTTGTCGTATCGGATGAAGATGAAGGATCTGGTGTGGGAGTAGGCCTATCTTCTGTTTGATTATCGACAAAGAGATTTGTTAGGGTAAAGATGCCATCCTCAAGAGAAACTTCATCAATAAAAACGGCGTTATCAGAGGTGAGGGTGCCTGCTGCATTTACCGCGTCTACCGTCTCTAGCGCATTTGTTGTCTCTAGCGCGTTTAGTGCGTCTCTTGTCTCTGTTATATCTGTTGCTTCCAGATTCTCAGAGTTTTCTGCTGGCTTTTCTTGCGGAGGGTTTTCGACAAGATGGTAGTTTTCACAATCATCTTCACGGAGGGTGTATGAGATAAGTTCGCCATCTTTGAGGAGATTCACATTTTTGAATTCTCCTGTCCAATCATCTTCGGTGTCTTTTATGCCATCGGGGCCTTCAGCGTACAACTTTAGTGTTTGCCCTGTGTCGGTTCCGTCAGCAAAGAGATGGACAGTAATGCTTTCTGGACGGAGAGTGTGGCTATTATTTTCGTCGATCCAATTCTTTTGGACAGGGATTGTGGTGGGAGGCGCAACTAACGTATTGGTAATAACAAGCGCCAAACTATCTTCGGTATTCGTTGAAACCGCTTCGGTGTTTTCCGGGTAGGAAACTTCATATCCGAAAGATACGTTGACTTCCTTTACGGAATAGCTTACCGGTTTTCCTTGCTCCATTACATTGAGATTTTCAAATGTCGTACTCCAGTCATCATCGGTCCCTAAAAGTCCATCTTTTCCTTCAGAAGTAATGAAAACATGTCCTTGGTCGGCGGGTTGGTTGTTTTTATAGAGCTGTACTTCAATCTGGTTGGGACGAGAAAGGAAAATATTGTCAGCATCCCTCCATTGTTTTGTTACGGTAAGAGAGGTCTTTTTGCTGGAATTAGTCAAAGTGACAACAGAAACTGGTTTTCCTTGCTCAGTTACACTGCGCTCTGCATTGCCTAGTACCGTGAAGTGTTCTTCTTTTCCGATTTCGTATCCTGTCGGTGCTTCAGTTTCCACCAGGCTATATTCTCCAGGCGCTAAGGAAAATTCATTTGGCTCAGAGGCTTTTGTTGTCATAAGTACCGAATTGCCTAAGCTATCAGTTGCAAGAGTCCCGTCACTTTGATGAACTTCGAGCTTTGCTCCTTCGAGTTGCACACCGTCATCGCTCATTTTTGCGAATTTTACTGTGGTGTAGGGTTGATTGTAGGCCGCAAGAGTTGATCCTGAGGGACCTTGGAACATTTTATGTTCTGCAATGTTGGCAGGATAGGCTGGTACGGGTGTCTCTTCGTCGTCGGTGCCGTAGAGGCTAAAGTAATAGGGGTTAGGGTTAAGTACGTAGCCTGCAGGAGCGGAAGTTTCTACCAATTTATAGAGTGTGCCAAGTTTAAGGGATTCTACCTTTATGCCTTTTGAGGCAGTATCACCTGTTGAAGTGAGACCGCTTTTAATAAGGTCCCATGAAGAAGCGTCTTCGGCGTTATCGCTAGAATTGTTGTAGGCGTACAGATCAAACTGAGCACCACCTAGGGCAAGGGCGGTTTCATTACGCTTTGAAAACCAGATCATTGGCTCACTTACCGATTGGCCTGTTGCTTTAAGAACCTGAACCGTTTGCGAAATGGTATTAGAGCCCATTGTTCGTTCGTGCCCTTCAAAATAAGCACTGTTGCCTACCAGCACTGTTTTTCCGGTCATGCCAAGTACCTGGGCATTATAGGTAATTTTTACATACGTCTCGTCAGGGACCTTAACAGTGATGATGTTGTCGGCCATTTTTGAGGCATCAATTTCAAAAGGAATGGGGTCTCCTGTGGTGGCATTGATTACTTCAAATGATTTAGGGTCTACTGCAAGGGTATCGCTGCTCACATCGACGATATTTACCGTATCGCTTTCAGGCGCTAAGTCTACTTTTTCTTTATTAAGAGCGATAGAGAACTGAGCATAAGGGGCGGTTGTTTCGTTGTAAGTCATATTCTTTTGTAGTGCGGTGTGATGCACGGTGGCTGTTGCGGTTTCTGATTTGTCGTTGCCATAGCGATCGGTAAGACTGACCGTGTTCGTGAAATTGAAGTCTTTCGATTCAGTTCCATAGAGATAGTCTTCGTCGGTAATTTTTGTTTTGACAAGAAAGTGAAACTCGTAGCTTCCATTGTTGTCGTTTGGCTGATTTTTGCTGACCTCATCATGACCCAAATCGCTTAATTTCAGGGTAAGGGTTGTTGTGCCATCATCGTTTTTAGTAACATCCTGGACTTCAAGCGAACCTTTACCGCTAATTTGTACTGCGCTGACGAAATCGGTTCCAGCAGGGAGGGTGTCTGTCACGATACAGGTGTTATCGGGCTGTGCAGAATATCCCCAGTAATTTGCTTTGATAAGCCAGGTGATTGTTCCGTTTGAACTTGTTCGTACTGATTTGCTTAGTTCGCGTTTATTTGCGCGTCGACAATAATCATAATCACTGTCTTTTATGGTTCCCGCTGTAAGAGTTGCATCGTTGTAATAATCTCGAGTGTTGTTTAGGGGAGGATTAATCATTGTTGTTTGGTATTCCATAGTTAATGGGTGGTCTTTGGAAGGCTTTACCCACTGCCCATTTGTTTGTATACCAACACTGCCTTTAAAGGTCATGGTGTAGCCAGCATACTTACCTTCGGTAGTACTGGTTTTAGGAGTGATTTCGTAAAGAGATGGATCAAGAGCAACACCGTCAATAGTAGGTACGATGGCATTGATTTGATCCTGGGTAAAATACATATAGGAGGTACCATTGCGCGAGGTATCTTCGTATACGTCGCCCTTTTCTAGTTCAGAAAAGATAGTAGTTTTCCATTGTGCCCAGTCGTCTGCTTGCTTTACAAATGTTTTTGACATGCTGGCAACGCGGGCACGTGAGGAAGTACTTGAGGTATGAGACCAATTCCATAAACCTGAAACGGAATTGGTGTACTTTTTGGCAGGGCCAACATAGCTATCCCAGTCGGTAATTTTTGACTTATACGTAATGACAAACCCACAGGTGCCAAATTGATCAGGGATCGTGTAGCTAAACGAAGTTGATCCTTGCTGAAGGGTAATAGAGTCCCTTCCTGCTACTGAACCATCCTGGTTGTAGAACACAACGGATGCCGTTCCGTCTTCAAAAATCTGATTAGGCCCAAGAGAATCGGTGATTGTTTGCCCCGCTGCATTTTTGGGTGATGAGAGCTTTCCTTGTTGATTACCTGTAATGCTCCAACTAATAGTTCCATCGTCGTTGATGGCGGGAGAACTTTTGGTAAGCCAATTGGTAATAAGGGAAAAGCTTATGCTTTGCTGGGTATAATCCAGATCGTTTGCGGCGAGGTTGTTAAAAGTTGTTCCCGAGCCGATCTTTACGGTATTTTCAATATAGCCATCTCCGCCCGATCCTGAAGTGGAAGAAAGGGGAGTGTTCCAAAACGATTCGTTCACCTTGGCATATGATTTAATGCTGATAACATCTCCAGGTCGTATTTCGGGAATGGTTGCGCCCCAGGAAATCAATCCGAACTGGGTAAAATTATCCCAGGTAATGTTTTCGCTTGAACCGTCGCTGTGGCGCACGGACATAGCAGTAATACCACAACCATCGAATCCTAAGGTGTTATTAACGCTTGAGAGAACATCACGGATAGGAACGTTGTATTCGGTATAGCGATTATCATCAGGTGTTCTAACGGTAATAATGAAGTTTTTCGTTTGTGTTTGATAATCGTAGGATTCGTTACTCTTTGACAGACTGATAGTGTTTTTAACTGTTGTTGAGTAATCATCGGTTACCGCAGGAACTGAATCGGCGCTTGCGCTTGCGGTGTTTTTAATGGTACGCGCTTCTGCGGCATCGGTGTCAGGGGTGGCTTCTTTAGCTGCTTTTACTGCAGCAGAAATTCCCTCTTTATTAATTTTGATCTTAAAGGTTACAGATGCACTTGTTCCGGCAGGCAGATTGCCAATATCCCAACCATTTATGCGATTTTGATCATCTGTTAAGGCAACGCAACGTTCTGTAATATCTTCGCCATCGATTGAAGCTTTTACCAATTTCATAGAGGAAAGATCAACTTTGTTTTGGCTTTCTTCGTCAAATACATCCACTACCTTTACATGAGTGAGCATATGAGTGTTGTCTTCGCTTGCACTTACGTTAAGGGTGTAGGTCAGATTATCTTCTGAATCAATTTCGGCTGATCCAAAGCGTCCTTGGTTTGTGGTGATGGTAGTACCAGTTTTCTCGATAGAGAGATTTCGTACGATTTCCAGTTTGGAAAAGCGGCTGCCAATAGTGATGCTGCCAAACGTCAAGGCGAAATCGAACGCATCTTCAGATTTAGATGAGGTGTCGAAGGTACCAGAAAACTTAATTGATGACGTTAAAATTTTGCCGCTTTTCTCAACAAGATACCCGTCATCATAGGTGAGAGTCAGCTTTCCATTTTCGATTGTATAATTTCCTACTCCGTCATGTTGGCTATCCCAATCGGCGCTCGCGTCGCGCAAACGACCAGTCATTGTGTTATTGGGACGAAGAATGTCAGGAAAATCGCACGTTAGCGTATCTCCTGGCACGAGAGGATATTCGTTGGTTGCCGCTGCGAGGGCTTTTACGTCTAGCGTTATAATGCCAACATACGTGGCGCTTCGCGAAAGACCATTGGGAAAATCTTTAGTGATATCAATATGCTCTCCATTAGAGAGGTCGTATGACTTGGTAGTATCTCCGCTCTCAATGCTGAACTTAAAGTTTTTGATGTAATTGTTTGCATTAAATTCTCGTGCTTGGCGCACGGGAGCTTCTTCGTTTTCTCCTTCATTTCCGTCTTCGGCAGCAGGGGTGCCTGAAGCTGCATCGTTATCTGCGCTCGGTGCGTTGTTTGGATTTAAGGGATCACTTTCGTTGGTATCTTCTGTGGTAACAGGCGAGGAGCCATCGCGATCTGTGATGTCGCTATCTGATGCAAGTTTATCGGGATTAGATGGTGTCGATGAGGCACCTTCGTTTGAAGGTGTGGTTGCAGAAGAAGAATTTGTACCCTCGCTATTCAACGGTGCAGATTCGCCGTGTGTGGAATTTGTCTCTCGCGCAGGTGATGGCTCGACGCCATTATGCGTGGAGTTTTCAGCATTTTGTGCATACGCATTGGTTGGATGTATGGTTAATGCGCTGAGCGCAATACTGGGAGTGCTTGTAAAAATAAGACAAAAGATAAGTACTCCTACAAGCACATGTTTTCCTCTTTCTTTGAGTGACATAGTAGCTCCCTTTGCTTGACAATACGGTTATGAAATAAGGGTGATTTGCTTGCATCGTATCGAAAGGCAAGTGACAGAACCGTTCCTTAAAAGAGCTGTTGAGTTAAGCGGTTTTTAAGGGCGGATTAGGTAACTTGTTGGTTAGATTCGCCTTAGAAAAGCCCCAGATGAAACCGTTATGGGTGTAAGGGTTTCCAATATCGCGATGAGAGGTAGTCAGATCGTTATGAATCTGTCACGCTCGAGGAACCTCTGCGGAGCAGAGTCGATTTATACTCAAAAAAATTGGTACTAAATTAAATTCATTTTAATCTCGTGCAGATGGGAATTACTGAAAGCCTTGCTTATAGCCTCGCTTGTAGCCTCGCTCACACAAGTGCTTCTTTCGCTTCCGCCTAGATTCAAGATGTATGGAGAGGAAGCGCAAGAAAATGCAGGATTCTCAAACACCTGAGGTTCGTATCTTTATTCGTACTTTTGGTTACTTTGACGTCTTTGTTAATGGTTCACCTATTTTGTTCAGAAGCGAAAAGGCAAAGGAGCTGCTTGCCTTGCTGGTGGATAGAAGAGGCGGCTATGTGAGCTCATCTGAGGCTATTTCTATCCTGTGGGAAAACGAACCGCTTTCAAATCAGACACGATCACGTTATCGAAAAGTTGCCATGCGTCTAAAAGATACTTTGGAACTTTTCGGTGCAGGCGAAATAGTAGAATCGGTCCAGGGTAAACGACGTCTTGTGACTGGTGCTGTTGAGTGCGATTTATTTGAGTATCTCGCAAACAAGAATAATGCCTCCTATCATTTTCTTGGTAGCTATTTGCGCAACTATAGTTGGGGAGAGATAACGCTTTCTGAACTTTTGTACTTGTCGCAACAATAGTCTCCACAGCACTATCGCAGCATTAGCCTCCTCCGTAATAACTGCCGCAGTCCTGTCCAAGCACTATTGCGGCATTAGCTATTGCAATAATGACTGTTGTGACACTATCTTGAGATTAGTTGCCACGACAAACTCGCGGTATAATGCCAGTTCTTTGGTAGGAGAGAAACAGCTTTTTGAAAAATTTTGCGATCAGTTAGAAAAGGACTAACGTACGTGTCGGACCATAGTAATACTTTTATTCATACGCTTTTTGCGTCTCGAAAACGATCGTTTTTTATAAAGGCGGGCTTGCTTTTTTGTGCGCTACTTATGATTTCGTACGCCATTCCGCAGGTTCCTGGAGTGGTAGTAGCGGTGTTTTGGGTGTTTGTTACGGCGCTGTCTGCCATAGGGTTTGCGTATTTTTATGTGGTAAGAAAAACTGAAAAGCAAGTTGCAAAATTTCGCGAGGGTGGAAAGCTTGCAGACTTCAACAATGGAAGAAAACTATGCCTGTTTGTTGCCTTTGTTGTTTCTGCTGTTTTCTCGACAAGCTTGTTATTGAACAGTGCCAAATGGGAACTTCACTCCTGGCTTTTACTTGCTTTTAGTATTCCGCTTTACTACTTCATTGCGCAGAAAATATCGGTGCGTGTAAACAGGGAGTATAAACCTCTTTTCCAAGAAGCGGGGATAGTGAAGCTTACGTTTTGGATTGTGGTAATTGTGCTCTGTGCACTTGCCTTACTGATAACTTTTCGTTTTCCCTCTGCTTCATATAGCAGTGTTTTAGATGCTTTGCATGCAGCAAAAGATCCCTTTGCGCATTCTTCGTCTCCCTTGGTGGCTGATGCGGGATATTTTGCTTTGGTATCAGAGTTGCTTGCTACCTATGGCATTCCCAAAACAGTACAAATGGCTTTTGGTGAATTTCCCTTTGTTGTTACGATTGTAGGCAGTCTTCTTATCTATATTTCTATCTTTGTGGGTTTTGTAAGTCTTCTTAACGTTTGCTATATAACGCCTCGAGAGTTACGCAGGGTCTTCTCTCCTCTGTACACTGAAGCGCTTGAACAGGAAAAACCGATACAGAAAAACTCTGTTGTGCTTAGCGTGGTTTTCTCGCTTGCTCTTGTGGTTGCTTTTATGGGAGTTGATGCGCATTTTAGTCAAGTAAAGCAAGAGAGGGGCTATACCTCGCTTGAAGCACTTACTTTGCGGGCTCTTGATGGGATTGCCTATATTGTTGATGGCGAAAATCTAAGCGAGCAATTTTCTGATCGGGTAATGCAAGGCTTGCAGCCTTATACTGATGAAGAGAATAAGTGATAAGGAGGGCAAGATATGGCCTTAACCAAGAGTCTTGATAATGTTCGTGTTCTTACTCACAGTGCTATTCGTATTCAAGCTGATGACGGTACTGTTTTGTATGCAGATCCCTACGATTTAACCCAGCAGCCTCACGATGCTGATGTGGTGTTTATTACCCATGGGCACTATGATCATTTATCGTTCGAAGATTATGCACGCGTTGCGAAGTCTGAAACAGTAGTGGTTGCGCCTGCTTCTTTGCAGGATGAAGTAGCTCATCTTGACGCAGCGAAAACAATTTTACTTTCAGCAGGCGAGACGGCAGAGGTTTGTGGTGTGAAAGTAAGCGCTGTTCCTGCTTATAATGTGCAGCCTGAGCGTCTTCAGTTTCACCCAAAGGAAAACAAATGGTTGGGGTATGTCCTTACTATTGATGACGCTACGTATTATATTTCGGGAGATACCGATCAAAACGAAGACAACGAGCAAGTTCGTTGCGATGTAGCGCTTGTTCCTATTGGAGGAACTTTTACTATGGATGCTCATCAGGCAGCTGACTTTATTAACACCATTAAACCTCGGTTTGTTGTTCCGACTCATTACGGAACTGTTGCTGGCACAAAAGAAGATGTCGAGGTGTTTGAGCCATTGGTCGATGAGGGGATTACCGTTGTGCGTAAGATGGAGTGGCACTAAACAAAGTCTGGTTGGGATCAATTTTTTAAATGATACTGAATTAGTATCATAAATTTTATGAATCTGGTCTCTTTTATCTTCACAATGGCGTATAGTTATCGAAGAGCTCGAAGCTAGGGTGAAAAACCAAAAAGTTTGGCTTGCAAATCCTAACTTTTGAACATGTTAGTTACCCAACTTTTAAGGAGAAGACAATGAAATTTGTATGCCCTGTTTGCGGTTATGTAGAAGAATTCGATGGCGACGAATTGCCAGCAGATTTTAAGTGCCCACAGTGCGGCGTTTCTGGCGATCGCTTCATCAAGCAGTCAGATACTGAAATGTCTTGGGCTGCAGAGCACGTAGTAGGCGTTGGTAAGCTTCCTGAGGTTCCTGAGGACATCGTTAACGATCTTCGCGCAAACTTCGAAGGCGAATGCTCTGAGGTTGGTATGTATTTGGCTATGGCTCGTGTTGCTCATCGCGAGGGCTATCCTGAGATTGGTCTGTACTGGGAAAAGGCTGCTTACGAAGAGGCAGAACATGCTGCTAAGTTTGCAGAACTCTTGGGCGAGGTAGTAACCGATTCTACGAAGAAGAACCTTGAGATGCGTGTTGAGGCTGAAAATGGCGCAACCGCTGGTAAGACTGATCTTGCTAAGCGTGCTAAGGCAGCTAATTTGGATGCTATTCATGACACCGTTCACGAGATGGCTCGCGACGAAGCTCGTCATGGCAAGGCATTCGCTGGTCTTTTGAAGCGTTACTTCGGCTAAAGCAATCACAAAGAATTGCTTTATAGATAAAATTGCCGTTAGTTCGTGCTTAAACGCTACTGCGGTTGGTTGATTCTTATAGAGCATATTGAGATGCACCCTTCGGGGTGCATCTTTTTTAATTTACTGCCTTGAACAGTGTCCATCGTGCTAGATGCTGTTACTAAAGTATGTCGTCATAAGTTGTAAGAAAACGGCTTGGATTCCAATACGGTAGAAACCCTCAAGAAAAAACAGGATGAGTCAGGCTTGGTAGTGGCATCAGGATTTCTTGGAGGCGAAAGTATCGTTGGTGTTTTAGTAGCGCTGTCAGCCGTTATCATGGGTATGGGTGTATAGCTAGCCCTTTAAACCCCTTGCCTTCTTACACTTTGAGCGACTGAAAATAAGCCTTTTGCTCAGGGGATATCCTTCTGCTTTCACGTGCTTTTTGAAGCGATTTGTTATGGGTCCAGGTATCAAGGATCGTAGGGCGTTTTTCAAAGAAGGGCAGAGTAGCTTTGGGCTGTTTGATTAAAGCAAACGAGTAATACCACGCGCGCGCCATATTGATGTAGTATTCATTGCGCTTAATGTCGGCAATCAAAAAGAGATGTTGTGGGTCGAATGCGTCATCTAAAAACAAAGTCATCAATTCAACAACACCAAAGCGAACCATATATTCCGGTTCAGCATGTATCCATTCTTTAATTTTTGCCAGGGTAGCATCCAAATCCTTTTTGAGGGCAGGAATACGCATCAAATCGCAGGTTGCCCAGTTGTCTACATAAGGTAAAAAGGTATCGAGCAGTTCGAAGGCTTCTTGAGGTGTACGCGCAAGATATCCGATGAGCTCACCGTGGACATTGTTTTCTTCGTAATAAGTATGAGGAAGCTGCTTTATGAATGCGTGTGCTTTGTCGGGCTGATTTTTGGCAAAAGCTTTTGCATAGGCACGAAGAGCGGGCGTACGAACTCCTAAGATAAGATTTGGATCAATCTGAGGGACAAGCTTTGCCTGAAAAGACTGATAGGTTGGATCCGCAAGAGCACGAAGTTCTTGAATAACTTCCTTTTCTAAGGAGGTGTTCATACCGTTCCTTTCGTGATTATCGCTTCGAGCCATAGGAGTGTTTTCTTTATACGATTTCGATGCGGAAACGAAGGTAAAAGATTCTATGCCTTGGTAAAGGCGCTTCCTATTGAGAAATCATACAACAGAGCAGTACAGTTTCTTTCAATGCAGAATTTTATGCAAAAACATAGCAATCATAGCGAATGGATTTTCCTTTTAAGGAGTAACTCGGTTTTTTATTGGCCAAATACGGGCCTTTGAGCATTCGCTTCACAACAACTTTATGCGGTTTGAGCGCTAAAGCTGCTTCGAGTAGTTCCTCTTCGTTTTTGCAGGGATGCTCTAGCAGATGAATCAGCTGGAACTTCTTTTTAACGGCTGCACTTTTTGTTCGAGCAGGAAACATGGGATCAAGATATATAACATCTGGCTTGCCAGGAAGAAGAGAGGTGCTAGATTCTGCAAGGGAAAAGCGAGAATCTAAGGGCTCTGTTGTATCAGGGGTAAAGGTTGTAGATGCTTTCTGTTTGAGGCCATTTTCTGTTTGCGCGAAACAATTTCCTACTTGCTTGAGTGCGGCAATACTGTCTTGCTTGTGTAGATGCATATGAGAAACGATAGGGAAAAGCTTCGGATCTTTTTGTGCTCGCTTAAGACCATCCTGCAAAAGAGCGGCAATAAGCGGATCTTGCTCAAACATATGAACAGAAAACCCAGCAGCAGCAAGAAGAAAAGAATCGCTTCCCAGACCCGCTGTAGCATCTATTGCAAGAGGTCTCGATGCTAAATCACCTTCATGATCGGTGCCTTTCTTGGATTTTAACTTCGATGCTTTTACCAGAAGTTCCGAATTGAGCTTGCCGGGTTTGATGCGGGTCATGAGCGCTTTAAAGTCACACATAAGCGTCATATCTGCTTGCTCAAGCTGAAGTCCTTCTTTGGTAAGGTGAAGATGAAGGCAAGGGTCTTTTACGGTCTTTTTAGAGCGAGAGGTTTTAGAGTGGGATGTCTTTTTGGCATACATCAACGCGTCTTTGTCTGACGCAGAGGCGGGGGCTTTAGGTGTGCTTGTTTGTTGGTCTTGGTGGGGGGAAGAAACCTGAAGCGGAAGAGCTAAGTTATGCGCAAGGCTGGTGGCATCTGCAAGATCAGCATCTGAATCAACAAGAAGAAAAATATCATCATGTGGCTTTGTGTAGTGGGAAGTGTTTGACGCCATTGTGCTCCTTGCTCTTTTCCTCGAAGCAATTGTATCTAAAACTTTGAAGGATCATGGCATTTTAACGTATTGGTTATTGACGTGGGTGCGGTGTGCGTATTAGAGTTACCCCCGTTGGACGATATCTTTGCGCGAGGCAAAGAACCGTACCGTAGGCATTTCTTGCTTGTAAAGACCAGCAAAAGGCTGCTCGCAAAGCCGCGAACAAGGCGGTTTAAGGTTTGGCACATTGCACTATGTTGGCTTTCAGCGGCAGGTATGCCCCTTGTGAAAGGAACATATTTCATCATGAACATTGGGTTCATTGGTGCTGGCAAGGCGGGAACCGCACTGGGGCGATATCTCGTAGATCACAATCACAGCGTGGTTGGATATGCTAGTGCTACCTATACTTCTGCGCAGGATGCTGCGCTCTATACAGAAAGTCGAGCGTTTGCTTCAGCTGTTGAGCTGGTAAAAGCAAGCGACATAGTCTTTATTACAACTCCAGATAAAGTTATTTCTTCGGTTTGGCAGAATCTTTTGAAAGCTTGCCAAACAGGTCAGTTTTCCCTTTCATCAAAGATCATTGCCCATTGCAGCGGCTTTTGCACTTCAGAGGTTTTTTCAAAAGCTCAAAGTGTTGGCGCGTCGGTGTGTTCTGTTCATCCTTTATTGGCGTTTGGAAAACGAGAAACAGCAGTATCACAGCTCGGTCGTGCCCATTTTTCTGTAGAAGGCGACGATCAGGCACTCGATATCATAGTTCCCTTGCTTGAGGCGATGGATAATACTGTTCATGTGCTTAAAACTTCTGATAAGGCTTCCTATCATGCGGCTGCAGTATTCGCAAGCAATCTTGTATTGGCGCCGCTAGATACCGCTGTCACTCTGCTTAGGCAGTGCGGATTTAGTGATTTTGATGCACGGTCTGCTCTTATGCCGCTGGTGAAGGGCAATATCGATAACTTCTTTCAATTCGGTGCTTCGGCTTCCCTTACCGGTCCTGTTGAGCGCAACGATTTAGCCACGGTTAAAGGACATCTCCAATCTCTAAGTCCTACACAAGCATCGCTTTACTGCGCTTTAAGCCTTGCACTTATAGATATCGCCAAAGATAAACACCCCGATCGTTGCTATGAGGCATGGGATGAGGTGCTAGGTCGTAGTCTTGCAAAACCTTCTTATGGCGATGGTTCGTAACCTTAAAGTGATGGTTCGAAATCTTGTAGTGAGGCTCGTAACCATGTTTTCAGCACGGCAAAGCTTCCTTTGTCGCAGCAAAGCTTTGGCGGGAGGTCATGAATCCAAAACATGAATACGAAATCAAAACGGTAATCAGGCAGAAAACGATACAGATAGAAAACAACGCAAGCGAAAAACAATGCAAGCTGAAAAAAACAACGCAAACAAAAAAGATACAAGCACAAAACGACGGTAACAGAAAACGACGTTGAAAAAGAAAAGGAGACTCTCAGATGCCGGTGACTATTTCTACCTTCCAAAAGATGCGCGATGAAAACAAGCCTATCGCCATGCTTACCGCATACGATTATTCCACTGCAAAGCTGATGGACGAGGCTGGTATTGACGGCATTTTGGTAGGTGATTCGCTTGGAATGACTATGTTGGGGTATGAAAATACTCTCTCAGTCACGATGGAGGATATGCTTCATCACACAAAACCGGTGGTTCGCGGTGCTAAAAATGCGCTCGTAGTAGCCGATATGCCTTATATGTCATATCAAGTTTCTGTCCAGCAAGCGGTAGAAAATGCCGGTCGTCTTATTACCGAGGGAGGCGCGCAGGCTATCAAGCTCGAAGGGGGAGCAAGGTTTTGCGCTGAAGTCGAAGCTATAACGCGTGCTTCTATTCCTGTTATGGGGCACATTGGTTTAACTCCTCAGTCGATTAATGCCTTTGGCGGTTTTAAGGTTCAGGGCAAAAGCGTAGATGCTGCTCGCCAGATCATCGAAGATGCTCAGGCTCTTGAGGCTGCTGGTGCCTTTAGCTTGGTTCTTGAATGTATTCCCGCAAAACTGGCTGCTTTGGTTACCAAGGCGGTTCATATTCCGACGATCGGCATTGGATCGGGGTCTGACTGTTCTGGTCAAATCTTGGTTTATCAAGACATGTTGGGAATGTATAGCGATTTTGTGCCTAAGTTTGTGCGCACTTTTGCCGATGTGGGATCTGCGATGAGCGAGGGCTTCAAGGCCTATTCTGAAGCGGTGAAGGCTGCTTCGTTTCCTGCAGCAGAGCATACTTTCAAAATCGCTGATGAGGTGCTCGAAAACCTCTAACTATCTACCTTTTTAAACGACTCAGTAGCTTAAAACAAACGAGAGAAAGAGTTTTTTGTGGTTGAACTTATTGAAACAATAAAAGGAGTGCGTGAGCAGGTTGCCCAATGGCGTCGTGAGGGTTTAAGAGTAGGTCTTGTGCCTACGATGGGTTATTTGCACGAAGGTCATCAAAGTTTGATTCGTCAAGCAGCTAAAGATAATGATCGCGTTGTAGTAAGCGTTTTTGTTAATCCAACACAATTTGGGGCAGGCGAAGACCTGGAAAGCTATCCTCGCGATATCGAGCACGACAAGGCAGCTTGCGAAGAAGCAGGTGCAGATGTTGTTTTTCATCCCAGTGTTGATGAGATGTACTATCCCAACCGGAGTACCACCATTCATATGGCAGATATTACCGAAGAGCTCTGCGGAAAAAGTCGACCCATTCACTTTGATGGTGTGTGCTTGGTGGTAAACAAGCTTTTTAATATCGTTTCGCCTGATCGTGCTTACTTTGGGCAAAAAGATGCTCAGCAATTATTGGTCGTGCGACGTATGGTGCGAGACCTCAATATCAATATCGAAGTAATTGGATGCCCTATTGTTCGCGAGGCTGACGGTTTAGCAAAAAGCTCGCGCAATACCTACTTATCTGATAAGGAGCGCAAGGCAGCACCTATCCTTTATAAGGCGCTTTCGGCAGGAAAAAACCTTTGTGAAGCAGGCGAGAGAAACACAAGTGTTATACGAGCCGCTATCGCTGAAGTGCTTGCTGAAGAACCACTTGCAGATCCTGAATACATTGAAATCGTTAGTACCGACACAGTAAAACCTGTTGACCATATTGATCAAGAAGTACTTTGTGCTCTTGCTGTACGTATTGGTAAAACGCGTCTGATTGATAACTTTTTCTTCTCGGTGCGCTAGGTGCTTATTGTTAAGAGCCTAACCGGCCTACGTAGTAAGTTAGGTGCTTATTGCTAAGTGGTGCGTTAGGTGTTTATTGCTAGTGGCATTAGGTTCTTATTCCTAAGAATCTCGCGAACCAACCTACGTAAACCTACAGAGTAAAAGAAAGTTTTTCTTGTGCTGTGTAAAAGGAACTGATTAAACAACGAACCAGAACAAATTACAAGAAAGGATTCCGTTACCTATGATGCTTAATATGCTCAAGGGCAAAATTCATCGTGCTACTATTCGCCAAGCAGAGCTTGATTATGTGGGAAGCATTACCATCGACCAGGATTTACTGGATGCAGCAAATATTTTGGAATATGAGACGGTGCAGGTTGTAGATGTCAACAACGGTGCCCGTTTGGAGACCTACACTATCGCTGGTGAGCGTGGCAGTGGCATGATCTGTCTTAATGGTGCAGCTGCCCGTTTGGTTCAGCCAGGTGATGTGTGCATCATTATGTGCTATTGCCAGATGACCCCTGAAGAGGCAAAGGAGCATCAGCCGTATGTGGTGTTTGTTGATGAAAACAACGCCATCAATGAGGTGATGCGCTACGAGCGACACGGAGAAATTGCTGGTTCTTAGAATATTTCAATAAGCGTAAAGTAGTTATTGGTTTTATAAATCTCATTTATAAATTAAAAGAGTGCGCGGTCAGACAGGCATGGGTTTCATCCTGTTTATGGCTGCGCACTTTTGTAATATAGACAAAACTTACTCGGGTGCAGGAGGGTAATAAAGCAAACACCCGGTTTTGTTTGAAATAGCAGGGAAGAAAAGCAGGGAAGAAAAAGTAGGGGAAGAAAATGCTTATTGGTGTTCCTAAAGAAATCGATAGCACTCAAACACTTGTCGCCGCTTCTCCCGATACGGTCAAAAAGCTCATCAAGCTCGGATATGAGGTCTGTATCGAAAAGGGAGCAGGCGTAAAAGCTCAGTATTTCGATGATCAATACGAGCAAGCAGGTGCGTGCATTGTGGACGCATCGAAGGCATGGGGTGCCGATATAGTGGTAAGTCTTGATAGTCCGCCTCTTGCGTATTTGGATTTAGTCAAGCCTGGTGCAACGTTGCTATCCCGAATGAATCCTGGGCAAAACACCGATTTTGTTCAAGCCTGCATCGATAAGGGCCTTACTGCTCTTGCTCTTGATGAGGCTCCTCGGATCAGTCGCGCTCAAGCGCTTGACGTGCGTAGTTCGATGATGAACGTGGCGGGTTATCGAGCGGTTATTGAGGCTGCAAGTGCTTTCGGGCGAACCTTTACGGGTCAGGTTACTGCTGCAGGAAAGGTAGCTCCTGCAAAAGTATATGTCATAGGTGTGGGCGTTGCGGGCCTTGCCGCTATTGGCCAGGCAAGTGCGATGGGTGCTGAGGTATCTGCAACTGATGTGCGTCCCGAAGTCGCTGATCAGGTGAAATCTCTAGGCGCTAAATTTGTGGAAATTCCCGTTAAGCAGCAAAGCTCTGATGGGTATGCGAAGGCTCTTGATGAAGAACAACAAAGAGCCACACGGCAGGTGTATACCAAGCAATCAGCACAAAGCGACATCGTTATCACTACTGCACGTGTTCCTGGTCATCCAGCACCTTTGTTGATCACAGAAGAAGCAGTAGCCGCCATGAAACCCGGTTCGGTCATTGTTGATATGGGTGCTAGCGAATTGGGAGGAAACTGCGCTTTATCAAAACCTGATGAAGTGGTGATAACAGACAACGGTGTAACCATTATAGGGTGGACGAATTTGCCTGCCCGTCTTCCTGGTCAGGCATCTCAGCTCTATGGGCAAAATATCGTTAATTTCTTAAAACTTGCTACTCCTAACAAGGATGGCGTGCTTGTTCTTGACGAAGAAGATGTTGTCGTACGGGGCATTACGGTTACCTTAGAAGGTGAGGGTATGTGGCCACCTCCTGAGGTAAAGGTTTCGGTTTCTTCAAGCAAAGAGATGCCTTCTACTGAAAATACGGAAGTTTCCAAGAATAAGAAATCGTTTTTTGCTAAACATTGGTGGAAGATCCTAGCGGGCATAGTTGCTCTTGTGCTTGTGATGGTGTCTCCGGCAAGTGTTGCAGGCCACTACATTGTCTTTATGCTTGCTGTTGTAGTGGGCTTTTACGTTATTACTAATGTTACTCACACCCTTCATACGCCTTTAATGTCAGAGACGAATGCTATTTCAGGCATCATCATTGTGGGCGCTTTGTTGTTAAGCGGCTCAGGGAATCTCGTTGTTCAAATTATTTCTTTTATTGCAATGGCTATTGCGGCGATAAACATCTTCGGCGGTTTTATGGTTACCCAGCGTATGCTCAAGATGTTCGAGAGGAGCTCTGAGGATAAGTAATGCAGGTTATCTCCGAACAAGTACTCTCGTTTCTTACGAGTTTTGAAACCCTTGCGTATCTGTTTGCCGGACTGTTGTTTATTCTGGCATTGGCTAATCTTTCGAAACAAAAAACGGCACTCCGAGGAAATAGCCTTGGTATTGCGGGAATGACGTTGGCGTTGGTGGCGGTAATTCTCGTTTCTGTTCTAGTGCATGCAGAAAATCCTGTTATGGCGTTAGTGCTTATCGTAGTGGCTCTTCTGATTGGTGCAGCTATTGGCACTTGGAAAGCGCGCAGTGTGCAAATGACAGAAATGCCTCAGCTTGTGGCAATGCTTCACTCTTTTGTTGGAGCGGCAGCAGTTTTGGTTGGGTTCAATTCGTTTATCACTACGCCGGGTGCCCTTTTGGAAGACCCTACGGCAGCGGCTGAAAATGCTTTTCACATGGGTGAGGTAGGAATCGCGGTTTTTATTGGCGCCGTTACTTTGACCGGCTCGATAATTGCTTATTTAAAGTTGGCCGGAAGAATATCGGGCAAGCCCCTTATGGTGCCAGGTCGCAACATACTCAATCTGATCATGCTTATTGTCGTTATTGTATGCATTGCGTGGCTGGTAAACACGGTTGGACTTGAAGCGGGTCTTGTTCCTCTTGGCATTATTACGGTTGTTTCTCTTGTTCTTGGTCTCCATTTAGTTTTAGCTATTGGCGGGGGAGACATGCCCGTAGTGGTTTCAATGCTCAACAGTTATTCGGGCTGGGCGGCAGCTATGGCTGGTTTTACCCTCGGTAACGATCTTTTGATTATCACCGGAGCGTTAGTCGGTTCTTCTGGTGCTTATTTAAGCTACATCATGTGCAAAGGAATGAATCGTAATTTTGTTTCGGTAATCTTGGCTGGTTTTGGTACTGATAGCGCTTCAAGCGTTACTTCTTCCCATGCGCAGTCTCAGGGAAACTACACCACTATTACTCCTGAAACTCTGGCTGAGGATTTGAAGGCTGCCAATTCGGTTGTTATCTGTCCGGGGTATGGCATGGCGGTGGCTCAAGCACAGTTTCCCGTTGCTGAAATGACACGAAAACTGATGGATTGTGGTGTTGACGTTAAATTTGCAATACATCCTGTGGCAGGTCGTATGCCAGGTCACATGAATGTTTTACTGGCAGAGGCAAAGGTTCCCTATGATGCCGTTTTTGAAATGGATGAAATCAACGATGACTTTGGCGAGGTTGATATTGCTTTAGTAATAGGCGCTAACGATACCGTCAATCCCTCGGCGCTTACTGATCCTGAAAGCCCTATTGCCGGCATGCCGGTTTTGAAGGTCTGGGAGGCAGGCAAAGTGGTTGTGTTTAAGCGCACCATGGGCAACGCGGGGTATTCGGGCGTGGAAAATCCTCTTTTCTTTAACGACAATACTGATATGTTGCTTGGCGATGCAAAAGTGTCAGTCGATGCTATTGTTGCTGCTCTTTAGAAAATGTCTTTGGGGAGTGGTAGTGAGCAGATATTATTCGTTTGGAATTCATAACCCTTCGGTTTTTGAAAACATATATCAGAGGGTATTCAGAAAAACGCCTCTTGAAGAGTTCAATAAAACACTTCAAGAGGCGTTAGAGTAAGTGTGGACGTTGTCGGGGCAGGTGTGAGTGCTCTTGCTTGATTACTTATTTTCCTCGAGGCGCTGAGATTCTTCGAATGTTGCACGACTCATCTTAATACCACCCATAACGTGAATATGAAGATGACCAACTGTTGCTGCAGAATCGGGGCCGGTGTTGATAACGCAGCGGAATCCGGATTCGTCAACGCCTTTTATTTTGGCAACTTCAGGAACCACTGAAAGAAGATGACCCAAAAGTTCTGCAGGCACCTTATCTTGCAAGTTATCAAAGTGCTGCTTAGGAACAATAAGGGTGTGAACAGGAGCTTCAGGTTCAATATCGTCGAAGGCATAGCAGAGATCATCTTCGTACACCTTGGCGGAGGGAATTTCGCCTGAAACAATCTTGCAGAATAAACAATCGCTCATGGGTAGCCTTTCTCGCAAATTATTGCTTGGTTACTAAGGTTTTACTGCCTCATAACCTTACTTTACAACCCTATTCTATCGTTAAGTGCTTTGCTAGATGGGCGAGTTCTTGGCTTGTCGTGCAATCTTTTGTGTAAGGCGGGGTTTTACAAGAGGTTTGAGAAGGGTTTGTAAGTCTTGCAAGAGGTTTGTTCGTGGTTTGCAAAGGGGTTGTGCAAGTCTTGCGAGGGGTTGTAAGAGGTTTTGAAAGTCTTGCAAGGGGCTTGTTTGAGGCTTGCAAAGGGCTTGAAGGAGTTTATTCGTGGTTTATGAGGGCGTGTTTTAAGCAGCCTGTTTTGCTTTGGATGGGGCATACACTCGCTGAGCTTTAGCGTAGGCGCGTTTGCGGGCAATAACATAAAGAATAAGCATGGAAACGCCAGTTACTACCCAAGAGACGGGATAAATTAACAGCAGGTTATCGTAGCTATAAACCAAGGGGAACAAGGTAAAGATAAACACAATACGTAATACGCAAGAACCAAGAACGGTGATGATGGTTGGAAGGATAGACCAATTCATACCACGCATAGCAGCTGCACTGACTTCATAGGAAGAAGTCATAAACTCAAGTAAACAAATATGCCACATACGAGAAACAGCAAAAACAAGAGTTGCTGCTTCGGTGGTAAAGAAGCTTAAGAACAGATCGTTAAACAATACAAACGTGCCACCTACTAAAAAGGCAAATCCAACGGCTGCTGCCATGCAGAACCTAAAGATCTTGTCACAACGATCAAGCTTGCCTGCAGCATAGTTTTGCCCGGTAAAGGTAACGGCTGCTTGAGCAAAAGCGTTAACGACAAAGTACGCATAGGTTTCATAGTTTAGTGCGGCAGAAGAACCTGCGGTGGCATCGGTTCCAAAACCATTGATAGCACTTTGCACCACAACGTTTGCTAGGGAGAACACCATGCCCTGCATACCTGAAGGGATGCCGATATATAACAGCTGTTTAAGGTCATCAGGCACTACGTGAATCCCCTTGAAGGTAAGGCGGTACGTGTCTTCCTCGGTAACGAGGAAAAAGACAATTAAACCAGCCGATACTGCGTTTGCGATTATGGTGCCAAGGGCAATACCAGCAACACCCATTCCCAAAACAACGGTGGCACAAATATCAAAGACGATATTGAGAAGAGCGCCAAGGGCAAGCGCAATTAAAGGGCGTTGCGTGTCGCCTTTCGCACGTAAAACTGCTGATCCAAAGTTATAGATAAGAATGAAAATAATGCCAGCAAAGTAGATATGAAGATAGATGCGAGCTTGATCCCATGCATCAAGAGGCATGTTTACGAGACTTAAAATGGGATCGGTTGCCACAATGCCTACCAAGGTAAGAGCAACTCCGCTTACAAGAGAAACAATCGCAGTGGTCTGAATGGCCCCACGTATACGTTTGAAGTCTTGATGGCCAATATGAACAGCAACGACTACATTGGCACCAATCGATAGTCCCACAAAAAGGGATACAAACAAAGCAATGATAGGCGCAACGCCACCAACTGCGGCAAGAGCAGCATTATCGATAAAGCGTCCTGCTACAACGGAGTCAGCAGTATTAAAGAGCTGTTGGAAAATACTGGTAAGCGCAAGAGGAATAGCAAAAAGAATGACCCGCGAAGGTATGGGGCCATTGAGCATATCGATACTGTTTTTTCTCTACGCTTTCCTTTGTGCTCATGATAAAAGGTGCTCTTTTCTTATGCTTGAACTTACTAAAATAAGCAGTGCGAATTTTCCACCCCTGAGCAGGTTTATGCAAGGTTTAGTTTTCTTCGCCATAGGGTCTCCAAATTACACAAGCAAAAGGTTATGCGCCGCCATAGCGAATAGCTTGGCAAGGACAAAGACGCATGCAGCCAAAGCACATAAAGCATTCATGTTTGATCCAGGTGGGGATTCCTTCTTCGTTGAGTTTTATTGCGTAGGCAGGGCAGATGTCTTCGCAGTGACCACAGGAGATGCAGGCATCGGTTACTTCGAAATTATCGGTATAGAGACATTCATCGATTTTGACGCGATGATAAAACTCTGCTGCACTTTGAGTGGCTCCTTTAGCTGGCTGTGTTTTGGGTAGGCGCGTTGGCTTTTTCGATGGGTTAGGTGTAGTCATGAGTTGGTGTCCTCAAACGTAAAAATGTATCTCTCGTCCGTTATTGTACTGACATCTGAGCAGCTCTTTGCCTTCAATTTTAGGCTCCATGATGAATTGTTATCATGCTTTTTGGCGCTTTAATGAGTTCATTTGATGGATGAAGGGTGCCGTTATCTGCAGAATGTGCATTCTCTGTTTCTTTGCGTGCAAGTTTGAGTATAATTTTTGAGTTACACCATTACTCATTGAGAGACTTTGCCCTTTATGGTTGGTGCTCTTGCACAGCCCTAAGGCGATTAAGGCTTTTTCAAGTAGTAATAAAACCAACTTAAAAGACCAACAGAGGAAGAAAGGTCGCACCGTGGCCAATAGCTACAAGCAAACCATGAACTTGCCGCATACCGACTTTGCGATGCGTGCAAATCTGCCCGAAAACGAACCAAAGCGCCTTCAATTCTGGAATGATATCGATATTTATCACAAGGTGCTTGAGAAGAATAAGGACAATGCTCCTTTTGTTTTGCATGATGGTCCTCCGTATGCAAACGGCCCTATTCATGTTGGTCATGCGTTTAACAAAATCCTAAAAGACTTCGTTAATAAAAGTCATGCACAGCGCGGCTACTTCACCCCATACATTCCTGGTTGGGACTGCCATGGTCAGCCTATTGAGCACATGGTAGAAAAGACTCTTGGCCCTAAGAAGATGGCCGAAACAAGCCAACCCGACCTGCGTAAGTTGTGTCGTGAATGGGCAGAAGAGCACATTAATATTCAGCGTGAGGGCTTCAAGCGCTTAGGTGTTAATGCAGAATGGGATCACCCCTATCTAACTTTTACCCCTGATTATGAAGCAGGTAACGTTGAGATCTTCAAGACCATGTACCTTAATGGTTCAATCTATCGTGGTCGCAAGCCTATTCATTGGTGTAAGCGTTGTCATACAGCGCTTGCTGAGGCTGAAATTGAATATGGAGATGAGGTTTCTCCTTCTATCTTTGTAAACTTCAAGCTTGATGCGGTTCCTCCTGTTTTTGAGGCAGCGGGAGTAACAAATCCTGCTTATGTATTGATTTGGACCACGACGCCTTGGACGCTTCCTGCTAATACGGCGGTTTGCCTGGCTCCTAATGCTGACTACATTATGGTCAACGCTGATGGTACTCATACCATCATGGCTTACGACCTTCTTGAAGAGGTGGCTCAGACTGCAGGTTGGCAGTCGTATGAGCCTGTAAAGGATGCCGATGGTAACGTTATTACCGTAAAAGGTCGTGAACTGGCAGGTACTTCTTATACCTGTCCTATTCGCCAGGACCTCAAGGGTATGATTATCTATGGCGATCATGTAACGCTTGATTCTGGTACGGGTGCTGTTCATACCGCTCCTGGTCATGGTCAGGAAGACTATGCGGTAGGCCTTGAATTCGATTTGCCAATTCTTATGCCGGTTGATGATAACGGTGTTTTGACCGACGAAGCGGGACGTTTTGCTGGTTTAGATGTTGATGATGCAAATCCAGAGATCATCAAATGGCTTGATGAACAGGGAGTATTAGTTGCTCATGTGGATATTACCCACAGCTATCCTCACTGCTGGCGTTGTCATCAGCCTGTTATTTTCCGCGCGACAGACCAGTGGTTTGTTTCAATGGAAAAGAATGATCTTCGCAAGAATGCTCTTGACGCGATTGAGAACAAGGTAAAGTGGGTTCCTGCTTGGTCTTCACGTCGTATTGGCTCGATGGTAGAAGATCGTCCTGACTGGTGCATTTCCCGTCAGCGTTCATGGGGCGTTCCTATTCCGGTGTTCAAGTGTGCAAAGTGTGGTTCTACGGTGGCTACCGAAGAAACCTTCGATGCGGTAATCGAGCTGTTCCGTACCGAGGGTGCTGATGCTTGGTTTACAAAAGAACCTAAAGAATATCTGCCTCATGGCACAGCATGCGAAAAGTGCGGCTGTACTGAACTTCTTCCTGAAAAGGACATCTTGGATGTTTGGTGGGAGTCGGGTGTATCTCATACCAGCGTTTGCAAACACCGTAGCGATGAGGGATTGCGTTTCCCTGCAGATTTGTATCTTGAAGGTTCTGACCAGCATCGTGGTTGGTTCCAGTCGTCATTGCTGACCAGTATTGGTGCTTATGGGGTTCCTCCTTATAAGACGGTTATGCATTGCGGCTTTACCGTAGACGAACAGGGCCGCAAGATGGCTAAGTCTTTAGGTAACGGTATCGACCCGGCAGATGTATGCGGCAAATATGGCGCTGATGTTTTGCGTCTGTGGACGGCAAGTGTTGATTTCTCACAAGATGTCAGCATTTCTGAAAACATCTTAAAGCAGGTATCTGATGCGTATCGTCGCTTCCGTAATACCTTCCGCTTCCTGTTGGGCAATTTGGATGATTTTGATCCTGCAACCGATGCGGTATCTTGGGACGAACTTGAGCCGATCGATGCCTATATGATGGCAAAGACGCGCGTGGTTCTAAAGGATATTGAGAGCGCCTATAGCGAATATCGTTTCAAGGATGTTTATCGTAGTGCCTATGATTTCGTGAATGATCTTTCTGCGGTCTATATGGACGTAACCAAGGATCGTTTGTATTCAGAAGCACCTGCTTCTCCTCGTCGTCGTGCCGCTCAAACGGTTTTGATGAATATCTTGGAAGTTTTGGTACGTGTTCTTTCACCTATTCTTTCCTTCACCTGTGAAGAAGTATGGGCCCACTATCCAAAGACGGTTCGTGACGCAAAAGATCGCGAGATCAGCGTCCAGCTTGCAGGTTGGCCTAAGGTTGAAGACTTTACACCAGCCCTTCCATCAGACGAAGAGCTTTCTGCTTTGCTGAGTGACTTCGGTGAAGTTATTGCAGTTCGCGATGCGGTAACTAAGGCCCTTGAGGATGCTCGTGGCGAAAAGATTATCAACAAGAGCCAGGAAGCACAGGTAACGGTTGCTGCTCCTCAGGCTTTGCTTGATCATCTGTCTCGCTATGATAAGTCGGTATTTGAAGAGCTCTTTATCGTCTCAAGTGTTTCTTTCGAAGAGGGATCAGAATTAGCTGCTCGTGTTGAGGTGGCAACGGGTGAAAAATGCCCTCGTTGCTGGAACTTCCGTGAACTGGGTGGCAACGCCAATCATCCTCATGTGTGCAAGCGCTGCGGCGATGCCTTGGATGCTCTTGGTTTTACCGAATCCGAGTAGGCAAAAGATACCTTCTCCTTGCAAGAAGCAACTTATAGTACGGTATGCAATTCGATAGTAAACAAGACAAAGGATTCCCCCCAACCTCTTCTACCAATAAGGGAAAGGGTGGAATCCTTTCACGTATATCAGTTGGTAAATGTGTTCTATTTTGCGCAGTTGCGTTGGTGTGGCTTGCCCTTGATATCGCCTCTAAAGCCTATGCTAATTCCTTTGCGCGAGGCGAAGTATTTGCAGGTCCTTTTGCGGGTTTATTCCAATTTCGTCTTGCACACAATACCGGTGCTGCGTGGAGTATGTTTAGTGGATCAACGCTTACGCTGGCGGTAATTGCTGCGATAGTGCTTGTGGCGCTGCTGGTGTTGGTGGCACTCTTTTCTTCTCGTATAACCTGGCTTGAGGCTTTTTCTCTTGGGCTAGTTTTTGCGGGAGGTATCGGTAATGCGCTTGATCGCTTTACACTCGGATACGTGGTAGATTTTATTCAGACGTTATTTATAAGCTTTCCAACGTTTAATGTTGCAGATATAGGGGTAACTTGTGGAGTGCTCCTCTTTGCACTTTCGTTTGTTTCGCGAACACTTAAAGAGGAATCTTTTTCCAAGAAAGGAAACTAGCGCGTATGGCTCGTAGTCTTTCGACAACGGTAACTGAGGCCTATGACAATATGAGGCTTGATTCGTTTTTGTTTGAATCGGGTTTATATGAATCCCGAAGCAAAGCGGTCAAACAAATTGAAGCAGGAAAGGTTTTTGTTGGAGGCAAAACTCCCAACAAAAAGACCTTGGTTCATACGGGCGATTTCATCGTATATGAAGAATACGAAGCCAATGATCGAATTTTTCTAGAACCGCAAAACATTCCTCTTGATGTGTATTACGACGATGATGATTTGGCGGTAATCAACAAGCAAGCAGGTCTGATTTGCCATCCTTCTCCAGGGCATCCTGACGGAACGCTCTCAAACGCATTAATAGCTCGTTATGGACGGGATCATTTAGCGCATATTCAAGGCGACGACCGTCCTGGTATTGTGCATCGTCTCGATGGGGATACCAGCGGATTGATGCTAGTCGCAAAAAACGATGAAGTTGGCTATGAGCTTCAAGATGAAATTCGCTCTCGTAATGTAAACAGACGCTATCTGTGTTTAGTTCATGGCAACATTGCAAGCGATACCGGTCTGATCGATGCCCCTATATTTAGAAGCGATAAAAATCGTTTACGTATGCAGGTTTCCGATAAGCCGCAGGCTCGCTCTTCGGTAACCACGTTCAAAGTTCTTGAACGTTTTGAATCGGGCAACAAGGACAATGGCTTTTCTCTTATCGAATGTAAGTTGTATTCAGGACGTACTCATCAAATTCGTGTTCATATGGAGTACATCAAACATTGGTGTGTAGGTGATCCCACTTATGGCACACCAGGTAAGGCAGACAATCTCGGATTGCATCGACAGTTCTTACATTCGTATTTCATCGAGTTTACCCATCCAAAAACTCAAGAAACCTTAAGTTTTTTGGCGCCGTTTCCTGAAGATTTACGCGAAGTGATGCATAAGCTTCGCGATCGTCGCATTGGTTTGACTGATGCGGGCAGAGAAGTTTTGCAGAACTATTGCGAACAGGGAAGAGGGGTTGCGCAGCTCCTTGAAGGAAAAACGGTAGAATCCTTTAGTCATCTTTAATAAGCGTCTGTAGATGCGCTTTTGGCAATAGGTAAAGAATAGGAAGAGATGCGTTAATTGCTTATTTGAACACGGGTTTTTGCGATAAGGGAATGCGTATGGCCGCAAACAATAAATCAAAGCTTAAGCTTCTTTTACTTCAGCGAATGCTTGAAGAGGAAACTGATGCCGAGCATGGTCTTTCGATGACGGCAATCATTGAGCGCCTTGCGGAAGAGGGTATTAGTGCTGAGCGCAAAAGTATTTATCGTGACTTGGAGATTCTTCGCGAGTTTGGTCTCGATATCAAAACATATCAGCGCAATCCTGTTGAATATGCGCTTGATCATCGTGACTTTACCCTTTCTGAATTGATGCTGATGGTCGATGCGGTTGCTTCGAGTAAGTTTCTTACAGTCCGTCAAGCCAATGTGCTATTGGCAAATATCAAATCGCTTGCAAGTTCTGCTCAACAGGAAAAACTTGATCGCAGTATTCATGTTGAAGGGCGAATTCGTTCAAAAACCGAGTGTGTTTTTGGAGAAGTTGATACCATTCACGAGGCGATTCGCCTCCATAAAAAGATTGAGTTTTACTACACTCATTTGGGGATTGATGGAAAGCGTCATCCGGCACATGAGGGAAAACCCTATCTTCTTACTCCTGTGGGAGTTTCTTATGAGGAAGGGTTTTATTATGTTACCTGCTGGAATGATACCCACGAATCGTTTAACGAATTCCGTATCGATCGCATAGAGAAGCTTTGCATCAGTGATGAAAAGGCAACTAGAAACGAATCAATCGCGCAGTATCGCTTCAAGCGAAACGGCTATGAGTTTTTTGGACGCTTCGATGGTGTTCGCGTTAATGCAATTCTTTCGGTTAAAGCAGACAAGATCGAAATAATTACCGATAGATTTGGCAAACACGCTGAGTGGATAGAGTGTGATGACGAGGTAAACGTAAAGGTTCCCGTGCGAGTAAGCCCGCAATTTTTTGGTTGGATTGCGGGCCTTGGGGGAATTGTTCGCATTGTTGGGCCTCAGAAACTACGAGGTGAATATAAGGCGTACCTGCAGTCTTTGCTTGACGATTGCTAGATACGCAGTGATAGCTAGCAGGCTTACAATGATAGCGTTTAGGCACACAAGAATTGGAGCTTAGTGTACAGAAGGCAACCTAGGCGCACAAAATAAGATTGCCTTCTTTGTTGATAAACGTACAGGACTGACCATCATCAAGCGATAAGCTGATCAAGCAGCGTGGCACGCTTACCTGAAGCGGTGAATGCTGAAGGGATAAACGCGTGTTTTTCTCAGGGCTTATTCCAAGAGGCTTCATAAGGGAAAGCAGGTGAATGCTTTGCACCCGTTTTCCGGTAAGTCCGGCATCTTTTCGGTACGAAAGCCACTTAAGACACGAGTTATTGTTAAGCTTTTTTGCTTCGGCCGAATTGTTTCTTACCTTATACACCGAGGCGTTGGTATCAAGGTATCCCGTCCAAATCTGAAGGCTTTTATCGCGACGAGAAGGACTGAGCACCACATCAATGGTTTCGAAGCGCAACAAAAGAGGTGTGTGAGCTAGCCAGGTACCATCATATCCTTCCCAAATTCTTTGTATATCAATCAAGCGACTACCTGCAATCCGTTTAAAAATGCGTTCATTCCATACATCGGTAGCGGCATCCGCTGCCTTGTTGAATGAGTTAGCAAGAATGAGGTGACCATCCTCATAGAAAGGGCCATTGTTAAGAGCGCTTGTAAATGCCTGTTTGCGGGGAAGAGGCATTTCAGGTGAATCAAGAGCATCTAAGGCGCTTTTAAGCCTTTGAGGAATAGGTATGTTTTCGCCAGGAACAGTAGTTGCCTTGCTAGTGGTGCCAAAGAGCATTTTTAAGGGCGATTCTTTAAGAGCATACATACCGTACTCCTTTCTTGCTAAATGATGACGTAAGGTACGTGAAAAGCTTTAAGGCTTAACTTCTTATTTCAGTCTAGGGATATGTCAGAAGGTGGTTGTCCATTACAAGGGACACCCCGATAATTTGTCTTTATTTAGGGGATCCCTCTGGTCTTGAGGTTACTAACGTTTACAAAAGGTTTAGTGCTTAAGCATATCCTCATCAGAGAGCTTCGCTACAATAGGGTTTGGACAAGAAAAGGAGGCATGGCGTGCAGAGCGGTGTTTGTGCATGGTAAATCAAGCAGGTCAGATTAAACAAAAACCCTTATCGCAGGCAACGGCAACACTTGATACGTTAGAGCCCGGAAAAGATGCGGTTATCTCAGCAGTAAAATGCGCCGATGTTGCGCTTCGTAAGCATATTTTAGATATGGGTCTCACTCCCGGTACGGAAGTTATGCTGGTTAAGCGTGCCCCTATGGGGGACCCTCTCGAATTGCGTTTACGTGGATACGAACTGACACTACGCAACGATGACGCTTGCCATATTGAGCTTAAAAACGTTCACGATGCTCATAATATTCCTCGTCCTAATCCCGAGCTTGCTTCAAGTCCTCATCCAGGAACGGGTGAAGCGGGTATTTTTCATCCGCGAGGTGAAGGTCATCCCTTACCAGCAAATAAGACTTTGACTTTTGCGCTGGCAGGAAATCAGAACTGCGGAAAAACAACGCTTTTTAATCAGCTGACCGGTTCTAATCAGCATGTAGGAAACTTTCCCGGTGTTACCGTAGGAAGAAAAGATGGCGTTATTCGTGGGCATGAAAACACGCTGATTACCGACCTTCCCGGTATTTATTCGCTTTCTCCCTATACCGGAGAAGAGGTTGTAACCCGTGAGTTTATTCTGCAAGAAAAACCCAACGCTCTTATCAATATCGTTGACGCTACCAATATTGAACGTAATCTTTATTTGACGCTTCAGCTGATGGAGCTCGATATACCTATGGTATTAGCGCTCAACATGATGGATGAGGTGGCTGCAAACGGAGGCTCGATTGATATCAATGGCTTAGAGCGTCAGCTAGGCATTCCGGTGGTTCCTATCTCTGCTTCAAAAAATGAAGGAATTACTGAATTGGTTGAGCATGCACTTCATATTGCACGCTATCAAGAACGCCCTGGGCGTTTAGATTTTTGTCCAGCTGACGGACCCGACAAGGGCGCTCTTCATCGTTGTATTCATGGTATTTCTCGTTTGATAGAAGACCACGCACAACGTGCAGGCATACCGCTTCGTTTTGCTGCAACAAAGCTGGTCGAAGACGATAATCTGGTACGCGATTCGCTTGGTTTAGAGGAAAACGAAAAAGATGCCATTGAGCATGTTGTTTCCCAAATGGAAGAAGAAGCGGGCACTGATCGTATGGCAGCGCTTGCTGATATGCGCTTTAGTTTTATTGAATCGGTATGTGCTTCAACGGTTGTAAAGCCTCATGAAAGTAAGGAACACAAACGAAGCCAGGCTGCTGATCGCATTTTAACGGGCAAATATACTGCTCTTCCGGTGTTTATTGGCATTATGGCTCTGGTGTTCTGGTTGACGTTTGGTGTGATAGGGCAGGGTCTTTCCGATCTTCTTGATCAGGGTATCGGCTGGCTTACTGATATTGTTGATCAAGGCCTTACGTTATGGGATGTAAATCCCGTGGTTCATTCTCTTATCGTCGATGGTGTTTTTGCTGGTGTGGGAAGCGTATTGAGCTTTTTGCCCATTATCGTCGTGCTGTTTTTCTTCTTGTCTCTTTTGGAAGATTCAGGATATATGGCACGTGTCGCTTTCGTTATGGATAAACTCCTTCGCAAACTGGGTCTTTCTGGGCGAAGTTTTGTTCCTATGCTTATTGGCTTTGGCTGTTCTGTGCCGGCTATTATGGCAACACGCACCTTGCCTTCTGAGCGAGACCGCACTATGACGGTAATGCTCACACCCTTCATGAGCTGTTCTGCTAAGCTTCCTATCTATGCTCTGTTCACTGCAGCCTTTTTCCCTGAACAGGGAGCTTTGGTTATGATCTCGCTGTATTTACTGGGTATTGTTGTTGGCATTGGTGTGGCTTTGATCTTGAAGCACACCATGTTTAAGGGCGAACCTGTTCCTTTTGTTATGGAGTTACCTAACTACCGGTTGCCTTCATTGGGTAATATGCTTCGTCTGGTCTGGGAAAAGGCAAAAGACTTTCTTACGCGTGCCTTTACCATTATTTTCTTGGCATCGGTTGTTATCTGGTTTTTGCAGACGTTCGACATTCGCTTTAATGTTGTTGCGGATTCCGCCGATAGCTTGTTGGCATTGCTGGGTGGTTTGGTTGCGCCAATTTTCGCTCCTTTAGGCTTTGGCGATTGGCAGGCTTCCACAGCTTTAATTACTGGTTTTGCTGCTAAGGAAAGCGTGGTAAGTACCTTAACGGTGTTATTAGGCGGATCAAGTGCTGCTTTGGCAAGCATGTTTACTCCGCTGACTGCCTTTACGTTTTTGGTTTTCGCTCTTCTGTACACGCCATGCGTTGCGGCTATTGCTGCAGTGCGAAACGAGCTGGGCGGAAAGCGCGCGGTTGGGGTTGTGATTATGCAATGTGTCGTCGCTTGGATTGTTGCCTTTATTGTCCATTCGATCGGCCTTGTTTTGGGCTTTGTGTAAGCTCGGCTTTGCGTAAGTTTGGCTTTGTGGGAGCTCGGCTTTGCGTTAGCTCGTTTTTTGTCGAAGCTAGGCTTTGCGTAAGCTCCGCTTCGCGTAAGCTCGGCTTTGTGGGAGTTGCTCTAAAAGCTCATCTTTTCCGATTGTAGCGAGCCGTGCTTTTGGGCCTTTAGGTACTCTTGATATTTTTGGTAGTTCGACTGGCAGGGAAACAAATCGTAGGGCATGCAGCGCTTGATGAGGTAAAACAGGGCAAGAACAGGGAAAGCAATATAGCTTATCTGAAATGATGCCGCGATTATGATAAGCCTCGATGCGTAAAACGCTACACGCAAAAGTCCCGATCGTGGTGCTGTTTCAAAAGACATTCGGACAAACTTTCCTCCGGGGGTGCTTCCGTGGTTAAACCACGGGATTACTCCCTGTACGAGGATAAAGCTGCTTATGCCAGCTATAAAGGAAGCGGTTGTTGTGAGTGTGAGAGCAACCTGTTCATCAATGCCGCTAACCAAAAGGATAAGTTCGGTTATACATCCGACAAGACAGCTAAAGAAACCTATAAGGGTCATATCAAGACAAAAAGCGGTAACACGACGGATAAAACCAGGATTGTGGGTGAGCCCGATTTCGTCTTGCTTGCGAGCGGGCAAGACTTTACCAAGTGCACAGGAAAGACCCCAACCGATTGCGGCACCTGAGGTATTCCACATAAGGTCACATACATCAAAGGTTCTATAAGAATAGGGATACAAAAAGAACAGTCCTGTGAGCTGGGCGATTTCAATAACAAGGGAAACCACAAAGCCTAAAAACAGCGAATGAAACAAAGGGACACGGAGTAATCGTCCTGCTAAAAACCCTAGAGGAATAAAGAAGGCGATATTTGCAAGTATTTGAGGAATGGCGCCTATGCCATCTTTGCTGATGTCGTATATAAAGCCAAGAGGATTGAGTTGAGGGTCAATTCCATAGGTGATACCCAAACCACTCTCGCCACTTGGAAGAGGGTAGAGGGTAAAACAAACGAGTGACAGTGCGTAAAGAACACTTAAATAGGAATATGCGACGGTGTTCAGGCGTATGCAGCCTTCGCGATGGTATATAAGAGCAATGATGGGTATGCTCAGCACTCCCGATGCTAAAGGCCACAGGGCAAGAGCAACAATGAAATTATCGCTATAGGCGTTAATGAAATGACCTACCAGTTCCATGATGTCTCTTTTCGCTCGGTACGGACTTGTGTCTCTATCTCTTATTATTCAGATGAACCTGTCACGAACCTTACAAGGCACTAAAGCTTTCCCTACAATTAGAAAAGGCGAAAAGGCATCAAAAGAGAGCAAAGCCCCGTTTGTCTCTATCTTTTTGGTTTTAACTTTAATCTGAATCGCGGCTCTTCAAATGTTTGGGCTTGTTTTGAATGACTACACTAGTGAAAGCTATGCATTGGTTTTCGAGGTTACTACATGGATATTCGTCAACTTACTTATTTTGTTTCTACGTACAAACATAATTCCTTTTCAGCCGCTGCTAAGGAATGTTGTGTCACCGTGCAAACTATTTCTAAAGCGATCAGTAATTTGGAACAAGATCTTAATGGTGAACTTCTTTTTGAACGTAAAAACAATGGAGTAGTTCCGACGGAATTCGGAAGAGCGTTTTATCCTAAAGCTCTTGAAGCTCTCGAGTCGTTCAATTCGGCTGCAAACTATATTGACGTATACCACGAACAACAACAGCCCCACACAAAGCTTGCTATCAAACTCTGTGTGCCCGATTTTCCGCATAGCAGTGCAATCTGTTCAAATATCAATAAGCTTTTACACCTTGCAACGCCCGACAGTGAAATCGATACCGCAATCTGTTCTTTTGTTAAGGGAATAAAAGCGCTTGATAGCCTTGAGGCAGATATGCTAGTTACCTTAGGCGAGCCGGAAACAACAGTTTATGATGTGATTCGCGTGGGGGTAATGCCTACTGCGGCAGTTGTGGTAGAAAACCATCCTGCTGCTCAAAAAAACTACGTCGATCGACAGGACTTAGAGCAGTATCCCGTAATTTTTGCGAGTGATTTCGATATGCCGCGCTCGGGGTCTATCGTAAACATCTACAAGTCGCACGATTACGATCTTCATTTGTGTACACCTCAAAATCCCTTTTCGTTCGCGCTTTCTTTGTTTAAGGATAAGGCGATGTGTTTAGTGATAGGAATTCCTGCCATTGTTCCTCACGGGATGGGTCTAACGATGAAACAGATAGATCCAAACGATATGCAACTTGTTCCTATTTGTTTGATCACCAGAAAGGGTACAAAGCCCCAGGGATACAAGGCGGTCGAAACGTTTTTACTCAATGATGGTCTCATGAAAGGATTTTCTGCCTTAAAGTAGCCATTAAGGGGGTGGGTCCTTGAGGATCTTTGTGTTTACCCCTCTTCGTTTATTTTGAATTTACCTCAGTCTGTTTTGCGAGCCTTATCTTTTGTAGGCAGATGCTGCATGGCTTAAGAACCGATTCGTATACAATAAAGAAGAACAATAAAACCAATCCGCTCCTTTACCTGTTTGTCAGCATGGCGTAGGTAAGGTATTTATTATGGAATGGTTCTGCAACGATCAAGGATGGTTTTGCAACAAGAGAGCAAGACCTCTTTTTTGGTAGTGGTGAATGAGGTTAGCGATGTTTAAAGCTTCTGATGATAAACAGGCTCCGTTTGGTTATTGCACGCAATGTGGAAAACCATTGCAAGCAGACGCTAAGTTTTGTGTTCATTGCGGTAGCCCTGTAGTTCCTGATACTACTGATGAGGAACAAGAAAGTGATTCGCCTCATAATGCTGATCAGGATACTAATCAAAATACCGATGATAAAACTCAGAGCTTAGATGTTGTTATACCGGAAGCTGAAGAGACTAATGAATTATCGGTCGATGAGGTTCTTGCTGCTAAAACAGCAGCCGAGCGCTCTGTTGAGGAAACTGGACGTATTTCTTCGGTTTCAGAGTACCCTACGACGCCTCAAGCACCGCTTCAAAATGAAGAAACGCAGCGTATTCCTTTTGCCGAACAGCCAACTATAAGTTCTCCGGTAAGCCCTCAGACAAGCCAGAGCTCATCTTCTTTTACCCCCGGTAACACCGCTGAGCTGCCTGTGGCAGAAACGCTTCGTCAGACTGCACATCAAGGTGTTTCTTATTCTGCTGAAAATTCAGCTGCTTCCAAGTCGGGCAAAGGCAAGATAATTGCCCTTGTTGTGGGAGCGGTTGTTGTGGTTGTTGCTGTAGCGGTTGCATTAGCGGTGCTGGTGTTTGGGGTTGGTCAGCCCTCTCAAGATTCCACGACACCATCTGCTGAACAAACTCAGACATCGCAGGAGATTGTGGTGGAATTGACTAATACCTATTCCACTCATTTTGCAACTGATAATTCAATTACTTACCCCACGTTTACTTTTAAGTATCCGAGTTCCTGGTCGGTAACAGATGAACTGGTTACCGCTCGTGGTGAGACGGTTGAACTCACCAGCAGTGATGGCGCAAAAATAAAGTATGAACAGCGCGCTCAGAGCACAAGCTCATCTGATTCGGTATCGCTTACTGGTATCGAAAAGGTTGCTGATGCATCCTTTGTACCTACCATGGTGCAGGGTAGCGATTACTCTGATCTAGGCCAGTTTATTGTGGTAAAAGGAACCTTGAGCGTCAACGGACGCGATAAGGGTATTTGCTATGCGTTGGTTCCTTCTTCAGCGATGCATAGCACGATGGATCTTGATCTTCGCTGTGGAGTGCCAGGATTCTGGTATGCCTCAACTATCACTTTTACCTGCCAGCCTCCCGAGGGAATCAGTGATCAAACCGAACAGGAAATCATTGCGATCTTGGCAAGCTTTACTGAGTCTAAAGCTGCTGCTTCAGAGGAAAATGCAAAAGACAACAACGAGGTAACTGCCATTACTGATGATTATGTTTTGCCTGACAGCAGTTCTCGTCTCTATTCTGAAAGCGAGTTAGAAAAGCTCAGTAACTATGAGCTTTATATCGCACGAAATGAGATTTTCGCGCGTCATGGGCGCATGTTTAATAACGAAGACTTGCAAGCCTATTTTGGCTCAAAAGACTGGTACCATCCCACGGTAGAGGCTAAGGATTTCGACGAATCCGTTCTAAATTCGACCGAGAAGAAAAATATAGAAACCATGGCAAAGATCGAAAACGATCGTGGTTCAACGTTTGTAAGCTAAGGGATTGCTGGCGTTTGATTGCTTGCTCTGTCCTAGTCCCGAAGGCATGAGGGCCAGTCACGATTGTCGCGTCCGATTGTATTGAGCAATGTGTTTCTATTGAGTTTGACGTATGCGGTAGGTAAATGAATACGAATTGCAAAATGATATATGCTTCGCCTTTAGGAGAGATGCTTCTTCTTGCAGATGGGGAAGGCTTAAGGGGAGCGTGGTTTGTCGATCAAGACAAATACTATGCATCGTATTTGCCAATAATCCAAGAGGCAAAACTGCTCGATGATTCTTGCGTCTTTAACGTATCTGACACCGATGAACTACCTGCTGTATCAGTGGTGAAGAATGCCACAAAATGGTTTGATCAGTACTTTTCCGGAATAGAACCTACTGCTGCTGTTCCGCTCCATTTACAGGGAACCGATTTCCAGCAGGAAGTGTGGACTCTTTTGCGAACCATTCCTTACGGTACAACAGTTACTTATGGCGACCTTGCTAAGCGCCTTGCGTCAAAGCGTGGTTGTGCACGCATGGCAGCTCAGGCTGTTGGCGGTGCGGTGGGACGCAATCCTGTTTCTATTATTGTTCCCTGTCACCGTGTTATTGGTTCTTCCGGTAGCTTGACGGGCTATGCAGGTGGCATTGAAAGAAAAGCTGCTCTTCTTAAGCTTGAGGGAGTAGAGGTGGCTAAAGAAGCCATATAGTCATCGCGCCAAACATGAGGACGAACACAAGGTTATTCCAGTATTCTGCTAAGGGTCTTCCAATCCTAGAGGGAAGTTGCTTCCAGATAAATCCAAACAAAATAGTTATCAGCGGTGTAGCAAACACCATCCACTGGGGAAATAAGGTTGTTCCCGACACAATGCTGCAAGCCAGTAAAAATACCGCAACATAGGCAGGAATTATGACTGCGCGCGAAAAGGACGAGAAACTTCGGGCGGGATTGCTGAATAACACGCCGATACCCACCTTTGAAGCAAACGATTGATGGGGAAGATAAGGATGATGGGTGGCGCTATAAATAAGGGTAAATGCGAGAAGAATAGCGGCGATAAATAAAAGGATAAAGCTTGGCATAGTTGTTGCTGCAAGAGGTAAGGTTGCAAAGGCTCCTGCGTAAGGTAGTGCAGCTATGGTACACAGCGTGCTGCTGAAATGTGAATCAAAGAAATCATCGTGACTTTCCGGTAATTCGCGCATTACTACGCAGTAGACATCAGTTGCATCTGACATCTCAAACTTTTCAGCCGAAACATGTAGCAGTACATCGCTTGCGAGCATGAGAATCGAGCCAAAAAGACCAATTACCATCCCGATAAGGAGGATGTTTTCTGCCTCTATCATGGGCGCTCCTTTCGTTCGCTGGTGTACAACAAACGTCTTAGACCCCTCTTGCGCCTAAAAAAAGTATACAAAAGCGCAGATAAGCGAATGGTTGCAGCCGTTGATTCTCAGCGAACGGCATAAAAGTGCCAGCTTATTGGATGAGGTAATTCATCTGGGCTATAAAACTATGCAAAGGTTGAAGCAATCACCGTAATTCTGGGCGATACAATGCAGATGGGGTTTTAATATCGTTTCGATGAATGGGGATATCATGAACGATTTTACGTTTTATTCGCCTACGGAATTTGTCTTTGGACGAGGGATAACCGATCGCTGTGGTGAAAAGCTTGCCGCCAAAGGATACCAGCGTGTATTGCTGGTATACGGCCAGGGTTCGGTTGTTCGCTCGGGTACGCTCGATCGCGTAAAGGCATCTCTCGATGCTCAGGGCATTGCTTATACTGATTTATCTGGTGTTCGTCCCAACCCTGAGGTTACTCAGGTACGAGAAGGTATTGATATTGCGCGCGCTTTTGATGCTGATTGTCTTTTAGCGGTTGGTGGAGGAAGTACGATCGATTGTGCAAAAGCTATTTCCATTGGTGTTTTTTACGATGGTGATGTGTGGGATTTCTTTAGTGGCAAAGCAACAGCCACTACCTGTTTGCCGGTTTGCTGTGTTCTCACTATTCCAGCAGCGGGTTCTGAAGGCTCAAATTCGTGCGTTATTAGCAACGACAAACAAAATGAAAAGAACGGTCTAGGCAATGAGCTCTTCCGTCCTGTGGTTTCCCTTATGGATCCAGAGCTTACCTTTACGCTGCCTCAGTATCAAACAGGGGCAGGAGTTACTGATATGATCGCTCATGTATGCGAGCGCTATTTTAGCGGAGCACCTGCGGTTGCTGTTACTGACAATATTGCGTGTGGTTTGATTCGTGCCATTATGGTTTCGGCAGATAAGGTACGTGAAAATCCGCAAGATTACGATGCTCGTGCAAACATTATGTGGGCAGGCACACTCGCTCATAATGATCTAGCAGGCTGTGGTCGCGCAAAGGGAGGTCGCGCAGGAGGATGGGAAAGCCATGCTTTGGAACATGCTCTTTCAGCGCTTAATCCTCATGTTGCGCACGGCGCTGGCTTGGCGGTGCTTATGCCTGCATGGATGCGGTATGTATGGCGCGAGGATCCACAGCGTTTTATAAGTTTTGCCCACGATGTGTTTGATCTTGAGCTAAAAGATGATTCAGATTCATCGGTTGAGGAAACCGTCAAGGCAGCAATTGATAAACTGCAGGGCTTCTTTGCGCGACAGGGTATGCCAACTACCTTGCACGAGCTTGATTTTTCCGAAGAAGATATAGATACGCTTGTAAACATTGTTGTTGCGGCAAAAGGGGATCCGTTTGGCGTGTTCAAGCCTTTATCCGCACAAGATGCTAAAGCGATTTATCTTTCAGCTTTGTAATAGGGAGCTTGCCTGGTATTTTGTGGGATAAAAAGCCTAAACGTTGTTGTACCGTGCTCGCTTGTGGCGTTGATGGTTCCGCCATGGGCGAGCATTATTTCTTTTGCGATTGCCAATCCAAGTCCGGCGCCTCCCTGTTTGGAGCTGCGTGAGCTATCTTCTCGGAAAAACTTTTCAAAAATGCTTTCGAGGTGCGAAGAGGATATTTCTTTGCCAGTATCTTGGATAGAAAGCACTATTCCTTTAGGAGTGGGGTTTGCCTCGAAGGCAATCGTAGTGTTTTCGTCGGCGTAAGCAAGGGCGTTGCGCATCACATTTGATACGGCGCGTGCCAACTTGTTAGGGTCGGCAAAGATGGTGGTATCTTGGGGTGTTTTTACCTCGATAGTAAGATTGTTTCGCTGTGCTTCAGGATAAAATTCATCAGCAATTTGGTTGCAGAATACTGCAATATCCATCGTTTCTCGCTCGATTGGGATGGACTGAAGGTTGTAGCGAGTGATTTCGAAAAACTCATCAATAAGATCCTCGAGATGTTCTGCCTTTTCAAAGACGATAGCGGCATAGTGGGTTCGCTGTTTCTCGGGAAGATCGGGTACTTCTTTGAGGAGGGACACATATCCCAAAATAGAGGTAAGAGGTGTTTTAATATCGTGCGCTAGATATGCGACGAGCTCGTTTTTTCGTTGTTCTTCGCGCTTGGCGTGTTCTTCTGCTTCCCGAGCATGCGCTTTTATTTCGTTGAGTTCGCCTCGGACGATAGATAGATCATCGGGCAACGCAACGCTTGCCTCTTTGTTGGTGATCATTTGTGCAACCGAAGAGGAAAGAATATCAAAGTATTCAAGGGATTTATTAAGTGAAGTAAAGGCGATAAATCCAACTCCAATGAAATACAAACATAATATGCAAGGGATTTTAAACGACTTGATAATAAAGTAGGTACTTAAGTCGCGCACTGCATACTGGATAGATCCATCCGATGCGGTACCGTGATAGACATCAAGATTTGTAAGATCATCTGCGGAAGTGGATTCCAGCATTGCATCGTATTCTTCGGGGGTGTAATACGTCCAATGCGAGGTAGCATCAGCGATGTAATTGGCAATATCGGGAATCACAAACGCATTTGCCCACAGCAATAACACGGCAAATCCAACCGTGTAAAGCGCCAGGTAGAGCATCGTCTTTCGAAAAATAATACCCCTTAGTACTTTTGCCTGAGGGCTTTTTGGCGTTTTCATACGGGCTCGTTTCTTGTTTCTATCTTGTAGCCTACGCCCCATGCGGTCTCTATGTAGTTTTCTGAGCTGTCGATTTCGGCAAGCTTTTTACGCAGGTGACGAATATGGACCATGATCGTGTTTGCATCCGAAGCGTTATAAGGGCTTTGCCATACCGTTTCAAAAAGTTCCTGAGTAGACACAGGGCTTCCCTGTGCTTTTAGGAGCATTTCCAATATGGCAAATTCCTTTGGGGTGAGATGGAGAGGCTCATCATGGAGGCTTGCTTCATGTGATTGAGTGTCGAGGGTAATCCCACGTGTGGCAAGAATGCTTTGAGATGGGGTGGGAGTTTCAAGTTTGGCTCTTCTGAGGCGCGCTTTAACTCGTGCAACCAGTTCACGGGACTTAAAAGGCTTGGACACATAATCGTCTGCGCCGAGCATGAAACCTACTACTTTGTCGGTTTCTTCATCTTTGGCGGAGAGAAAAATCAGAGGAATAGAAGTTTGCTTGCGCAGCTCTTGACAAAGGGTGAATCCGTCCATTCCAGGCATCATAATATCAAGAATTGCCAGGTCAAAGTGGTGCTTTTGAAAAAGGGCGAGCGCTTCTTTTCCCGATAGGCACACGGTTGTATTCAGGCCTTCGGCTTCTAAAAGAGTGCTTAGCAATTCGGCAATTGCTTTTTCGTCATCGACAATGAGTATATGTGCTGCAGTATCCATGGAACACATTCTATCTATTGCGGTATTAAAGAGGCTCAAAGAGTGCATTTCTTAAGGAAAACTTAAGCGTTCTTAAGGGATTCGTTGCTTCACCTCAAGAGACTTTTAAGGCGAGCCCACTTTATCGTTTTCATAGCGAAAATCCCCATGAGATAGGACGCAACGGTGGAAAGATATGGTGAATATGATGCAACGCAGTATACGCGCTCTTTGCACTCTTTCGGCAATGGCTATCGGACGGAAAATGAGTACAGCTCTTTTTCTTCTGGATCGGTACCGTATAGGGAGACTGTTCATCAAGATGCTGCTTTTGTGTATAGGGCAGATACTTATTGTTCACCCTCTTATCAAAACAGTACTGCTGATCGTGTTCGATATGTTGCACCAAGTAGTTTGCGGATAAAAAAGCAAAAGTCCCGCCGCAAGCGAAGAGTAGTAAAAATTGTGCTTGCTCTTCTTTTGGTTTTAGGTGGATGGAATGTTTTGCACGCACTTATTGGTTCAACTTCAGCAGGGGAGATGCTTGCTCCAAAAAGTACACCTGTTTCTGAGTGGCGTGCGGGAAGCATGCCTTATCTCTATCAAACTGATGCACAGTGGGCCCAAGGGGAGTATTCAGGTGGGACGATAGCTGAAAACGGATGCGGACCAACATGCTTGTCTATGGTGTACATCTACTTTACCGGTTCAACCGATTATGGCCCGCTTGCTATGTGTGGATTTGCGCAACGAAATGGCTTTGACCAAGACGGTGCAACACTTTGGAGCTTCATGAGCGATGGTGCTGAGATGTTGGGACTCAATTCAAAGGAGCTACCAGCGGACGCAACCCAGGTAGTCTCGGAACTCAAGGCAGGGCACCCTATTATTTGCATTATGGGTCCAGGCGACTTTACCACAACAGGACATTTTATTGTTCTTTCTGGAGTTGCCGATGATGGTCGCATTATGGTTCATGATCCCAATAGCGAGGCACGCTCAAAGCAGACGTGGGATGTAGAGACTATTTTGAACCAGTGTCGTTGTTTATGGGCTTATTCTGCCTAAGAGGTAGGTTCACTCTTTGCGTTCCTCTCATCTGGTTGGCAGCTGTTTAACTTGCGCTTGTTTGACCTACAACTGTCTGACTTATAGTCGTTTGGCTCGCAACAGTTTGACTGTGATTGCTTGTCTTACAATTGCTTGATTCACAACAGTCTGATCGTAACTGCTCGTCTTATGGCTGGTTGGCTTGCAACTGTTCGTTCGTGGCTGGCTTTTATGGCGGGGACAAAGCGCGATCGGTCAAAAATGTGCCCCTCAAATTGTCAAAAACTTCCGAATCGGGGGATTTAAAAATCGAGTTGCTAAGCTCAGTTGTAATGAAATAGATCTTATTTGTAACGAACCATAAATTTGTCTAGATAACGCATTGCAAACAACAAAATGCTTCTTAAGAAATCCCCCGATTCGTTCAGTTTTGACAAAAATGCACAGAACATTTTGCCGGACGACCTGTTCTGTGCGCAAAGGCACTCTGAATCAAGTCGTCCGACTTTTACTCTTGAGCTGACCCTTTCGTTTAAAGCGCAAGCGCAGGTACGATATAGAGGGCAAGGGCGATTATGACCACTGCAACTGTAACGCCTGCCCAAATATGGAATTCTCGATCCATTCTTGCTTTTTCTTCAGCTGGTGGCTCATCGGTTTTGATAGCCGACAGATCGGGACTTTTGGCAGTTTTGTATTTTGCTCGACATCCAGCATAAATAATGAGTCCAACGACGCACCAAATTACACCAGTGATAATTGCTTCTGGTACAAGCTGGGTCATCATGATGGCATAAATGATTACGCTGATGGGAGCACCAATAATAACACCTGGAACTTTAAAGGGTCGTTTGAGATCAGGGAGCTTTTTGCGCAGTCCAAACGCTGCAGCAATGCCGATGATGTAATAAAACAGGTCAGCAAAGAGACTCAGGTTGGAAATATATATAAGCGAACCAGTAGCGACTAAAAGCACGGTAATGATGCCAAGTGTGCAAATTGCTACATAGGGAGTTTGGAAACGAGGGTGAAGCTTGGCGAACACCTTAGGCATAGCACCATCGCGTGCCATAGTGAAAAGATAGCGTGGCGGTACTGCAAGACTTGCATTCATGGTTGAAAAGTCGCCGCCGAAGGCAATGCCAGCAGCAAGTAAAAGAAGAGGGAATCCGAGAATGCCAGCGCTCATCATCGCTTCTGCATAAGGAGCTGAAGATTCTGCAACAGCGGTAAGTCCCTCTGGAGGAACAAGGCCTACCAAAAACCACTGAAACAGAGCATTTACTGCGAAAATAATGAAAGGTGAGAGGATAAGCGCGCGAGGAATATTGATGTGTGGGTATTTGATTTCTTCGCCCATTGCACAACATGTCTCGAAGCCAGCAAAGCACCACCAGATCATAGCAACAGCTGCGATGAAGCCACCAGCACCCATGCCCGATAAGAAATCGGGAGTTTGTACAAAATTAGGAAGCGCAACATTGGGGATCATAGTAAGAAACCAAATAACTGCTACGCCCCAGAAGAAGAACATAAATCCATTTTGTAGGCGTCCGGTAATCTGAACACCGCGGACATTAGTGATGATGAACGCAACGAGAACAATGCAAGCTAATATGGTGTCATCAATTGGTAGCTCAATACCAAAAGCGGCAAACATGGTTTTAAAGTAATAACTAAAGGCAAGAGATTCGCCGGCAGTTACGGAAACCAGCGAAATAATGAAGTTCCATCCCGCTAAAAACCCAAAAGGACGGCCGATGCCAAGGGAGGCATAACGATAGGTACCGCCTGCATAAGGAAGAGCTGAACCCATTTCGCCATATAAAAGGGCTGGATAGACGCTGATTATCATAGCTATGAAGGTAGCTAAAATAACGGCTGATCCCATCTCGCCAACAATGTTGCCGCCTGTTGTGAAAAGTCCGACACCAATAACAGTACCAGCGGTGATAGTGATGGCTTCTCGAAGACCAAAAGTTCGGCGCAGGCCTACCTGCTCCTGTGTTTGCTCGCTCATAGCATCCTTCCTATTTTTTAAGCGTATTAGATATGTGTGTTTATAGCTTGAAGGTCCTGTGGACAAAGCGTTGTAAAGCATGCCCGATGGATTCCAAGCACTTTAGCACAGCAGAGTGATAAAGTAACTCGGCATAGTCTAGTGCTTTGCATGAAGAGGTGCAAGAGTGATTACGAGAGTGGTAACAGGGATGTTACAAGAGCAATGATAGGGACGCTGTGGAGGTAGTAGGGGTATCACGCAGACAACCGAGATCTTTTGATAGGGTATTTGGCAGAACATTGGGTAAATTGGTATTTAAGAAAATAAAAATCAGCCAACTCAAAATGCAGGTCATTGGGAAAAAGTGCAATGTAAGTGCAATGAGTGCAATGAAAGTGCGATGGATTCAATGAAAGATATACCTTTGACATCTTCTTGTATAACTAAGAGCTCTGACTCTCATCAGAACAAGAGCGCGGAAAAGTCGTTATCCCAGGCGGCATTTTCAAAAAGGCCGGATTTGGAAATGCCCTCTTTTATAGAGGTTCGGGGTGCTCGCGCGCATAACTTAAAAAATGTGTCAGTCGATATCCCTCTTCATAAACTTGTGGGCATTGCGGGTGTTTCGGGGTCAGGGAAAAGCTCACTTGCTCTTGGCACCCTTTACGCGGAAGGCTCGAGGCGGTATTTGGATGCTCTTTCAACGTACACGCGCCGTCGCATTTCGCAAAGTGGTCGCTCTCGGGTTGATGAAGTGCTCCATGTTCCGGCAGCACTTGCTCTTCGTCAGCGTCCCGGTGTTCCGGGCGTGCATTCGACTTTTGGCACCTCGACAGAGCTCCTCAATATTCTTCGTTTATTATTTTCGCGAGTGGGAAGTCATCGCTGTCCTCATGGTCATCAGGTCCCTCCGGGAATGAATGTCGCTCTTGACCAGCCTTTTGTCTGCCCTGAATGCGGTGTTGAATTTTATGGTAAAGGTGCCGAAGATATGGCGTTTAACAGCGCTGGTGCTTGTGAGACTTGTGGCGGCACAGGGATTGTTCGAAAGGTGAACGAAGCCGCTCTTGTTCCTGATGAATCGCTGTCCATTGACGAAGGAGCAGTGCTTCCTTGGGGAAACTTGATGTGGGATTTGATGAAACAGGTTTGTGGCGCAATGGGCGTGCGAACAAACATCCCTTTTTCTGAGCTTACCGACAAAGAACGCGACATAGTGTTTCATGGGCCCGCTGAAAAGAAGCACATTTTATATAAAGCAAAAAAGGGCGACACCTTTGCCGAGATGGATTTCACTTACTATAACGCGATCTATACCGTGGAAAACGCGCTATCAAAAGTGCACGACGAAAAGGGTTTGGCGCGTGTTTCAAAATATCTGATCGAGGATACGTGTCCCGATTGCGGAGGTACGCGTTTTTCCGAGAGTGTTCGCTCGGTTTTGATAGAGGGAAAATCCATTGCAGATGTTTGCAAACTCTCTCTGGATGAACTGGCAAAATGGGTGCGAAGTGTTCCTGAGAAAAGTCCTGAATCGGTTCGTAGTATGGCTCAAAGCATTGTTGCAGAAATGGTGGAGCCTATTACCCGATTGCAGCAGCTTGGCTTAGGGTATCTTTCTCTTGATCGAGCAAGTTCTACTCTTTCTACTGGCGAGCGTCAGCGTGTACAGCTTTCGAGGGCTGTACGCAACAGAACAACAGGGGTTTTGTATGTTTTAGACGAACCTTCGATCGGTCTTCATCCTTCCAATGTAGAAGGACTTCTTGGTGTAATGGATGATCTTCTTAGCGATGGCAATTCTGTGGTAGTGGTCGATCACGAAGTGGGCGTGCTTCGTCATGTGGATTATCTCATCGAGATGGGCCCGTTCTCTGGTGCTCAAGGCGGCAAGGTTATTGCTCAGGGTTGTCTTGAAGAAGTGCTTGCTAATCCTCAGTCGCGTATTGCTCCTTTTATATCGGGTGAAAAGAACGTACGCGTTCGCAAGCGTGTTGGGAAGGAACATCTTTTCGATAAAGGCGAGCTTGTCCTTAAAACAAGTAAGCTGCATACTGTAAAACCGCTCGAGGCGCATTTCCCTAAAGGCCGCTTAACGGTAGTAACGGGGGTTTCGGGATCCGGCAAAACCACACTTGTTTTGGAAAGCCTTATTCCTGCATTGCAGGCGCTTGGCTCTGGCAAAGAATCTCTTCCAAATCACATACAAGAGATTCACGCCAACGAGATTGAACGAGTAAATTTGATTGACGCAAATCCTATTGGAACCAACGTGCGTTCAACAGTCGCAACTTATTCTGGTGTTTTGGATGATTTGCGTAAGGCATTTGCTGCGCTTCCTGAGGCGAAGGCGAAAGGACTCAAAGCGGGAGCGTTTTCTTACAATACCGGATCATTGAGATGTCCTACTTGTGATGGTACGGGGCAGATTTCACTCGACGTGCAATTCTTGCCCGATGTTGATATTCCTTGTCCAGATTGCCAAGGCTCACGTTATGGACATGATGCGTATGCGATAAAGCGTTTTGTAGAACAGGAAGTGGAAAAGCGGTCGCAGGCAAAGCAGACAATCGAAGGGCGAGAAGCAGAGAAACAGCCGCAGACAAGCCATGCAATCAGAGAGCAAAAGTCTGAAGGGCAGCCAGCTACAGAATCAACTACGGAACCAACTGCGGAATCAGCTACAGAACCAGCTACAGAATCAACTACAGAACCATCTACAGAATCAGCCACAGAACCACCTACAGAACTTAATGCCTATTCGCTTCCTGAGCTCTTGTCTTTAACTGTTGACGAGGCGCTTCTTGCAACTAAGGGGCTCAAGCGTGTAACTTCAAAGCTCGAAGTTCTTCGCGATCTAGGCTTAGGTTATTTAACGCTTGGAGAAGCGACACCTGCTCTTTCGGGTGGCGAAGCGCAGCGATTGAAATTGGCAAGCGAGCTCAATAAGTCGCAAAATACTTCTCTGTTCGTATTTGATGAACCAACCATTGGCCTGCATCCTCTTGATGTTGAGGTGCTTTTGGGTGTGTTGAATCGCTTACTTGAAAATGGAGCTACCGTTGTAGTGATCGAGCATGATCTCGATGTCATTGCCAATGCCGACTATGTGATCGATATGGGTCCTGGCGGGGGCGAATCGGGCGGTAGGATAGTGTGCGCAGGAACACCGGAGGAAGTGTGTTTGTGTAAGCAGAGTGTGACAGGAAAATATCTTCGTGAAGTGCTCTAAATAATAAAACCCTGCCTTTCATTGGTGAAAGACAGGGCAAAACAAACCTCAAGCAGCTTTAGGATATTTACTGAGCCTTCTTCTTGAAGATCATATAAATACCTGCAGCAAGAGCAGCTCCAACCAAAGGCGCTACGATAAATACACAAACCTGGGAAAGAGCAGTCATGTCGCCGTTGAGTGCCATCATCAAGGCAGGACCAAAGCTACGAGCAGGATTTACCGAAGTGCCCGTTAGTGGAATGCCTACCAGATGAACGAAAGTCAAAGACAGACCAATAATAATTCCTGCAAAAGGTGCTGAAGATTCATTGTCGGTAGAACCAAGGACAACAAGGACAAAAACAGCACTCAGAACAATCTCAACTACGAGAGCACCAATCAAAGAAAGACCTACTGAAGATTGGTCGTCAAAACCGTTGCAACCAAGACCGGTTTCCAAAACACCGCCAAGCTGGCAAGAGGTGATAACGAAAGCCAGCAATGCAGCTGCTATGATACCGCCAATGAACTGGGCAATCCAGTAGCAGATCAAGTCTTTGCCAGAGAGGCGCTTGTCAAGGAACAAGCCCAAAGAAACAGCAGGGTTGATATGGCAACCAGAGATGTTGCCAATTACGAATGCCATAGCAACGATGGAAAGACCAAAAGTAAGCGCAATTCCAACGTTTCCTAAAACAGCTCCTGCTACTGCTGCAGAAGCGCAACCGAAGAACGTCAACACGAAGGTGCCAAGAGCTTCAGCAATGAATTTTTGCGAAGTTGTTGCTTCCATGAATCTCCTTTCCTAAGGGGTGGGGTATGTGCGAGATCAAAGAGGTTTTGTTGAGCGCATACCTTTATTTGTTTTGTTTGAATTTGAACTGATTGAACGGCTTATTCAAAACAGCCTGAATGAGTATGAAGAGATTAAAAGTGCACGTCAACGGGTTCAAAAAGAAGTTAAAGCGTTTGAGAGGAGGTCTTGTTTAACTTTTTTAAAAGAGCTCTGACGAAATGTTTACATGTTTCTTACAGCTGGGCTACAAGAAACGAATATGCTAAGTGGTGCTATCGGGAGCAAGTAGGGTGATGGTATGAGGTTTGCCCCTGTTTATTACAGGGCAGTGCTGACAACCTGCATTGTTGTCGAAACGGGTACATCGTTTACGGAGTCTTTGTGCACTATCTTTTAGACAAAGCGCCGAAGACAGAGAGATGTCCCACAAAGGAGTAGTCATGTTTACTCAGAACGTCAAAACAGAGGAAATGGCTGTATCGGATGCTTTATCAAGGACAGAAAAAGAGAAGTTTTCTTGCGTGAGCAAAGATGCTCCTTTTGGACATGAATTGGGCCGAAGATTTCAGAGGGGAAAGCAGAAAAACGTGATGGGTTATCTTATCCGTGAAGCAACAAGTGTTGATTGCCAGGTAGTGTATGACCTTATTTGCGAGATGGAAGAAACAGAACTTCCTTTCAAGGCATTTCGCTGTATCTATTTCAAGCAAATTACTAATCCCCGTTATGAATGCTTGGTCTATGAGGAATCAGGCAAGGTTCTTGGCATGATTAATATCCGCTACGAAAGCCAGCTCCATCATGCAGCCAGTATCGCCGAAATTATGGAATGCGTGGTTGATGCCTCGGCGCGTAGTAAGGGAATTGGGAAACTTCTCTTCAAGGCAGCATGCGATCATGCGCGTAATTCGGGTTGTATTCAAATATAGGTTGCCTGTAATCAACTTCGGGAAAAAGCGCATCATTTTTATGAACGAGAAGGTATGAACAAATATCATTTCAAGTTCTCAAAACAGCTTACCGGCAAAGTTGCATTGCAGAATGCAATCGGTATCTAAGTGTCCTTGATTCTTTTATATGTTTAATATCGTTTGCCTCAATTGCTTTGCAGCTCAGACGCACTAGCACACTAGATACTTAGTTGCTTTAAGATATTTTGGTGCTGTGTGACTTTCGGTATTTAGTGGCATCTTTTTACATGGCGCCATTTTGTGGGGGTTATCCCGATTTCATGCAAAAAGACTTCTGTAAAGGTTGATGCTCGAGGGTATCCCACCAAACAGCCAACTTCTGCAATGCTTAGCGTTGTATTTTCTAGTAGCTCACACGCCTTTGTGATGCGATATGACCGCAGATAAGCGCCAAGCGAGGTGTGGGTTTCCTGTTGGAAAAGAGCACAGAGTTTTGAGCGGCTAAGGTAAAACGTTTTCGCTACATCATCAAGCGTGATGTGATGTGAATAATGAGCATGTAAGAACGCTTTTATTTCTTCGACAAGCTCATGGGACGTTTTTGTCGTTGTGGTAGGCACTGAATAAGGCGCCAATAGACTGACCGCTTCAAATACTTTTGATTGGAAATAGAGTTGTGAACCAGCAAGCGTTGCTCGTGTTGGATCAAGACTTCGCAGAAGTGATTTTAATTCTTCGGGAAGCATATCTGGTTTAAGGGTATTCATCCGTTGAGGCAGGTCTCTAAATTCTCCTGGAAATCGTTGTTCTAATTTCTTAAAGAATGAGGGCGTATAGCTAATGCTTATAGAATCGTAGGGGATATGGGCTTCAAGGGTGCAGGATACCTCGCGCCCTTCGTTAGAAAAGGTGCAGATATTTTCTTCAGGGCGCGGATGAGAAATGGGCAGGAATTCTTTCGACGATTCAACGGTTGCCTGGGATACGGAACAAATACAGCTATAAGTGGTAGGTCGCTCTTCTAAGGATTGAGCTTTATTCAATACCAAGTGATGGATAGAAAGCAGGCAATCTCCCTCAAAATCAACAGCCCATACATAACCTTTTCCTTTATGGGGAGAAACAGTGCCTAATATCCCGCACGGTATGGCACGCAAGCGTATATCTAATTGTTCGATCTGCGGTTCAATAAAAGTGCGAAGGGGAGCAGTGATCTTTTCTGAGAGTACAGTCATGCGTGGCAAGCACTTCCTTTTGTTTTAGATGGTAAATTTCGAAATCGTCCACAATGCAACGGCTTAAGCTTTGAAGTTTCATCGTAATGATAAGTTACCCGTGTCTAACAATCAAGAACATGATATTTCAACAAATATCGTGAAGAAAGGGGAGGTGAACATGAGTAACACTTTGGCTAATCAATCACAAACAAGCAACTCGGGTAATGCTGATGCTGCAAGCTCAGATTTTCTGAATGAAGATCAGGGCAGGCAAGCGCCGCAAAAAACGAAAGAACGAGGAAGCATTGCGCAGCTTTTGGATTTTGCGGGAAGAAGGAAAATTCTTACCTATCTTGGTTGTGGGTTATCGGCTTTTTCAATGCTCATGAGCTTTATTCCGTATCTTTGCATCTGGTTGGTGGCACGGGATTTGCTTGTAGTAGCACCAAATTGGAGTGCCGCAACCAATATTGGGATGTATGGCTGGATTGCTCTTGTTTTTGCCGTGGTATCTATTCTGTTTTACTTTGCCGCTTTAATGTGCACCCATCTTGCAGCCTTTCGATGTGCATCAAATATGCGCAAGCAAACAACCGAGCACTTAATGAACACCGCGCTTGGTTATTTCGATACGCATGCCTCTGGAGCATTACGTCGTGTGGTGGATGGCTGTGCGGCGGAGACAGAAGGACTTCTTGCCCATAAGCTTCCGGATACGGCTGGCTCAATTGCCATGATTCTTGGCATGCTTGTTCTCTTTTTTGTGTTTGATTGGCGTTTGGGAATTGCGTGCTTGATACCGGTGGTTATTTCCATCCTTTGCATGTTCTACATGATGGGTGGACGCGGTATGGAGTTCATGAAAAGCTATCAAGATGCTTTAGTGCGTATGAACCAAACAGGAACGGAATACGTACGTGGTATTCCTGTTGTAAAGGTATTTCAGCAAACGGTGTATTCCTTTAAAGCTTTCTATGATGCCATTCAGGATTTTAGTCACATGGCAAAAGAATACGCAGTTACGTGGTGCAGAATACCCCAATCGCTTTCTCTGACCGTTATTAACGGTGCGGTTGTATTTTTCATACCGATTGTTCTTCTCCTTTTACCGGGAGAAACCGATTTAGGTATCTTTATCGCAAACGTGGCATTTTATTCCATTTTTACTGCCATTATTCCAACGGCAATGACGCGCGTGATGTTTATTTCGGAAGCTGCGCAAGTATCAAGTGATGCCTTGCAGCGTGTAAAAACGATTCTTGCTGCTCCGGTTATGCAAAAGGCTAAAACCTGCAAGCAGCCAGTCGATTCTTCTCTCTCTTTTGAAAAGGTAACCTTTGCCTATGAAGGGGCAACGCGCAATGCGCTTGAGCAGGTTTCTTTTAAGGTGCCTTCGGGTGCGACGGTTGCGTTGGTTGGCTCTTCTGGGGGCGGTAAGTCCACCGCGGCAGCACTGGTTCCTCGCTTTTGGGATGCTGCACAAGGCGTTGTGCGAGTTGGTGGAATAGATGTTCGCGACATCGATCCGGCAGTATTGATGGACAAGGTAGCGTTTGTTTTTCAGTCTAATCGCTTATTTAAGCAAAGTATTTTTGAAAACGTGCGTGCTTCCCGTCCCAACGCAACAAAAGAAGAAGTTCGCCAAGCGCTCCATGCTGCCCAGTGCGATGACATCATCGAAAAGCTTCCCAATGATATCGATACGGTTTATGGAGCAAAGGGAGTCTATCTTTCCGGTGGCGAAGTTCAGCGTTTGATGCTGGCTCGCGCAATTCTCAAACAGGCAGACATTGTTGTGCTTGACGAGGCAACCGCTTTTGCTGATCCAGAAAACGAAGTGCTCATTCAAAAGGCACTTGGAAAGCTTACCGAAGGTCGTACGGTGCTTATGATTGCTCATCGTTTGTCTACGGTGCGAAATGCTGATTGTATTGTGGTTCTTTCGGAAGGCAAGGTTGCTGAACAGGGAACCCACGATGAATTGGTTGCCCAAGGTGGTTTATATGCTCGCATGTGGACAGATTACAAGCGTGCTGCTACTTGGAAAATTACACGTGCTGAAAAGGCGGTGAACTAGATGCTGAAAGAAAAATATGCGTTAAGTGATGAAGGGGTACGTAACGTAAAACTAGGCACCGTATGGACCGCTGTTGCTAATCTGGTTATATTCTTTGGCATTGGATTGCTCTACCTGCTGATGGATGGCATTGTGGCTGCCTATACGCAGGGAAGTGTCATGCCTAGCTTAGATCAGCCTGCACCTATGATGGCGCAGGCGGGAATTAATCTGCCTTTTTGGATAATGCTTGTGGTGTTTATTGTTCTGCTTATGATTGCGGAATACTGGGCTTACTACTATCAATATGGGGTTATCTATAACGAAAGTGGAAGGCAGCGTATTGGTCTGGCAGAACGCTTGCGTAAACTTCCTCTGTCGTTTTTCGGAAAGCGCGATTTAGCCGATCTTACCGAAACGATTATGGGAGATGTCAAAATTACCGAACATGCCTATAGTCATGTGTTGCCTGAACTATATGGCGCATATGTAACGTTGGGTATTGCGGCAATCGGTCTTTTCATCTTTGATTGGCGCCTTGCTCTAGCGGCTCTTTGGAGCGCGCCTGTTGCCTTCGCTTTGCTTTTTGCAAGTCGGAAGTTTTTGGCGCCTATTATGCGTGCTACTCGTTTAAAAAATCTGCAGGTATCAGATGATATTCAAGAGGCGCTGGAATGTGTCCGAGAAGTACGTGCTACCAACCAGATAGCGCGTTATGTAGATGGTATCAAACGCGATATTGATGCTTCCGAGCGTCAAACGATCAAAGGTGAGCTCATAACAGGCATTTGCGTTAATGGGGCACAAATTGTTCTTCGCTTGGGACTAGCAAGTACGATTGTTGCCGGGGCAGGTTTTATTCTTGAAGGAAGCTGCAGTTTTATGGTGCTCTTTTGCTTCCTTTTGGTTGTATCGCGTATTTATGCACCGTTTGATCAAGCCATGATGCTGATAGCAGAACTCTTCAGCGCACAAACAGCGGCAAACAGAATGAAGTCTTTTTATGAGGAGCCTTTGGCAAGTGGCTCTGAGGTGTTTGAGCCACAGGGGCATTCCGTTGAATTGAGAGACGTTTCATTTGCGTATGATAAAAATAAGGGTGAACAGGTGCTTCACAAAGTAAGCTTCACTGCTTGTGAGGGCGAGGTTACCGCATTGGTGGGTCCTTCAGGTAGTGGCAAGTCTACCTGTTCGAAATTAGCTGCCCGTTTTTGGGATCCTAGTGAAGGTTGTGTTCTTGTAGGCGGGGTGGACGTTCGCGACATCGATCCTGAGGTTCTTTTGAGAGACTACGCGGTTGTGTTTCAGGAGGTATTGCTCTTCGACAATACGGCAATGGAAAACATTCGTCTCGGCAGGCGTGATGCAACAGATGAAGAAGTGCTTGCGGCGGCTCGTGCGGCAAACTGTGACGAATTTGCCCTTCGCTTACCTCAAGGGTATGACACACCTATTGGAGAAAACGGTACAAAGCTTTCCGGTGGTGAACGTCAGCGTATTTCTATCGCACGTGCTTTGTTGAAGAATGCTCCTATTGTTTTATTGGATGAGGCTACGGCAAGCTTGGATGTGGAAAACGAAACGCAGGTGCAAGAGGCACTCAGTCGTTTACTTGCAGGAAAAACCGTTATTGTTATCGCTCATCGTATGCGCACGGTTTTGAATGCTGACAAGATTGTTGTGCTGAAAGAGGGTAGTGTTGTTGAACAAGGGGCTCCTGAAGTGTTGTTGCAAAACGAGCAAAGTCTGTTCAGGCGGATGGTGTCTTTACAAAATGAAAGTGCTCAGTGGGCGGTGTAGCACAGACAGACTGGCGGATAAGTAGCTTGCGCCTCTACGCTATTGTTTCGAAACGGTTACAATACCATCTAAGGCAATGTTCGTACTTTGATCAGGAAAGGCCGTCGCATGGGTAAGCGAACCGACGTTCATAAGATTCTTATTATCGGATCAGGACCTATTATTATTGGGCAGGCTTGCGAATTTGACTATTCTGGTACTCAGGCTTGCAAAGCTCTACGCCAGCTTGGTTACGAAATTGTATTGGTTAATTCCAATCCTGCCACCATCATGACCGATCCTGGTACCGCTGACGTTACCTATATTGAGCCACTTAATGCAAAACGTATTGAAGAGATTATCGCGAAAGAACGTCCCGATGCGCTTTTACCAAATTTAGGAGGTCAGTCGGCTCTTAATTTATGTGCTGAACTTTCCAGCCTTGGGGTATTAGATAAGTACGGAGTCAAGGTTATCGGCGTCCAGGTAGATGCTATTGAGCGCGGTGAAGATCGCCAGGCGTTTAAAGATACCATGGCAGAACTCGGTATTGAAATGGCTCGTTCTGAGGTTTCTCACAGTGTTGATGAAGCGGTAGAGATTGCTTCTCGTCTTGGTTACCCCTGTGTTTTGCGCCCTGCGTATACGATGGGTGGCACTGGTGGCGGCCTGGTATATAACGTGGATGAATTACGTACGGTTGTTGCGCGTGGTCTTGCTGCTTCTCCGGTAACTGAGGTACTCGTAGAAGAAAGCGTTCTTGGTTGGGAAGAGCTGGAATTTGAAGTAGTACGTGACTCCAAGGGTCAGATGATTACTGTCTGCACCATTGAAAACATTGATCCAATGGGTGTTCACACGGGGGATTCGTTCTGCGCAGCACCGATGCAAACCATCGCTCAAGAAACAATTGATCGTCTACAAGAAAAAAGCTACAAGATCGTAGATAAGGTTGAGGTAATTGGCGGCTGCAATGTGCAGTGGGCACACGATCCGCTAACCGATCGCGACATCATCATTGAAATTAATCCACGTACGAGCCGCTCGTCTGCGCTGGCATCTAAAGCAACAGGTTTTCCTATTGCTTTTATTTCAGCAATGCTTGCAACGGGTATCACACTCGATGAAATTCCCTGTGGAAAACACGGCACTCTTGATAAGTATGTTCCGGGTGGCGACTACGTGGTATTGAAGTTTGCTCGTTGGGCGTTTGAGAAATTTAAAGGTGTCGAAGATAAACTTGGTACCCAGATGCGTGCAGTGGGCGAGGTTATGTCTATCGGCAAAACCTACAAAGAGGCGTTCCAAAAGGCTGTTCGTTCTCTGGAAAAAGATCGCTACGGTTTAGGGTTTGTGAAGGATTTCCATGAAAAGTCCTTGGACGATTTGCTTGGCATGCTGCATACGCCTACTTCTGAGCGTCAGTTTATTATGTATGAGGCCCTGCGCAAAGGCGCAACCGTTGATCAGCTTCATGAGCTCACCAAGATAAAGGTCCATTTCATTCAGGAAATGAAAGAGCTGGTAGATGAAGAGCAGCAGATTCTAGCCTATGCTTCTGAACATCCTGGCAAACAGTTGCCTTCCGATCAATTCGAAACCGCCAAAAAAGATGGTTTCTCAGATCGCTATTTAGCGCAATTGCTAACGCTTGCCGAAGATGATGTTCGCGCTTATCGTCTTGGCCTTGGTATTACCGAGGCGTGGGAAGGTGTTCATGTCAGTGGTACCCAGGACAGCGCATATTACTATTCAACCTATAATGCGCCTGATGATTCCACGGTATCCCAAAACCGAACGGTCATGATTTTGGGCGGCGGCCCAAATCGTATTGGTCAGGGTATCGAATTTGACTACTGCTGTGTTCATGCGGCTCTTGCACTAAAGAAGCTTGGGTTCGAGACAATTATTGTTAATTGCAATCCTGAAACGGTCTCAACTGACTATGACACCTCCGATAAACTGTATTTCGAACCGTTGACCGCCGAGGATGTATTAAGTATTTACGAAAAAGAAAAGCCTTTGGGTGTTATTGCCCAGTTCGGTGGACAAACGCCTCTCAATTTGGCAAGTCAGCTTGAGCGCGCTGGAGTAAAAATCTTAGGCACCAGTCCTGAGATTATCGATCTGGCGGAGGATCGTGACCGATTCCGCGAGGTGATGGACACGCTTGGTATTCCTATGCCAGAAGCAGGCATGGCGGTAACCGTTGAGGATGCTCTTGAGACGGCGCACGAAATTGGATATCCTGTCATGGTTCGTCCTAGCTATGTTCTTGGCGGCCGAGGTATGGAAGTGGTGTATGACGATGATGCCTTGCGCAGCTATATGGCAGCGGCAATTGGTGTTACTCCTGATCGTCCCATTCTGATCGATCGTTTCTTACAGCATGCTCTTGAATGTGAGGCCGATGCAATTTGTGATGGTGTTCATGCATTTGTTCCTGCGGTAATGGAGCATATCGAACTCGCAGGTATCCATTCGGGGGATTCAGCTTGCATTTTGCCTTCTATCAACATTGATAAAAAGCACCTTGAAACCATCAAGGACTACACCCGTAAAATTGCAGAAGCAATGCATGTGTGTGGCCTGATGAATATTCAGTATGCTATTGAAAATGATACGGTTTATGTTTTAGAGGCTAACCCCCGAGCCTCGCGTACGGTTCCTTTGGTTTCGAAAGTTTGCAATATCCAAATGGTCCAGATTGCAACCGATGTCATAACGCGTGAATTCACTGGTCATCCTTCACCGGTAGACAGCTTGCATGAAAGCGTGTTTGCTCATTACGGGGTAAAAGAAGCGGTATTTCCGTTCAACATGTTCCCTGAGGTAGATCCTGTTTTGGGGCCTGAAATGCGCTCGACTGGTGAAGTTCTTGGTCTCGCAGAAACCGTTGGAGAGGCGTTCTTGAAAGCGCAGGAAGCAACACAAACTGCTATTCCTTCTGAGGGGGTAGTTCTTATGAGTGTGAGCGATCGCGATAAAGACGAAGCCGTTAAAGTTGCGCAAGAATTTAGGGCTGCTGGGTTTGATATTGTGGCTACAAAGGGAACGTATGAATTGCTTTATCGTGAAGGGGTAGAAGCAAAGCCTATTTATAAGCTGCAGGAAGGTCGACCCAATATCATCGATGCGTTGTCTAATGGCGAAATTGCTCTTGTGGTTAATACGCCTGCTTCAAGCACTGAAAGCCATGAAGATGATAGCTATATCCGTAAGTCTGCCATTAAGAACCATATTCCTTATATGACCACTATGGCTGCAGCGTATGTGACGGCACTTGGAGTAAAAGAAGCTCGTGAAAAGGGAGCTTCTGAGGTGCGCTCGCTGCAAGAAATTCATGCAACTATTCGCTAAGAAGTATTTCGGACAAAGCGTGTACTAATTATAGGCCTAGTGTAGAGGAGCTCTATGCTAGGCTTATTTTTGAAACACTGATCAAAAAATATCTTTGAGAAAGGCAATTTTCTACCCTATGAAAACTCGTCGTTTTGTGAGCGCTTGGTCTTTTCTTCTTGCTCTTGTTCTTTCTTTTTCCCTTGTTGGCTTTTCTGGATGTGCCGAACAAATTGATTATGGTCAGCAGCAATCGCAAGAGCAGCCAAAAGATGCTTCAGTGCAAACTGCTACCGATGGGGAATTGTATCTTGAAGCTATTCCTGAATATTCAGGGGAGCCGTATATCGAAGTAGATAATAATGAGCCTGCTTTTTCTGAAGAAGAAAAGGAATCAAGTCCGTTTGAAAGCTATTCGCCTCTCGATTATGAGGGGCGTTGCGGAACGGCGTTTGCGCTTGTTGGCCACGAGACAATGCCTACTGAAGAGCGGGAGAGTATCAGTAGTGTTCATCCGAGCGGATGGCAAAGCGTTTCCTATGATTTTATTGAGGGAAAAAGTTTATACAATCGCTGCCATTTGCTGGGATTTCAACTGACTGGAGAAAATGCTAACGAGGAAAATCTTATTACCGGAACTCGTTATCTCAATACAGAGGGTATGCTGCCTTTTGAAGATGAGATCGATGATTACGTTGATGAAACAAACAATCATGTTCTCTACCGTGTAACGCCTTTGTACTATGAAGAAGAACTGGTGGCACGGGGCGTTCATATGGAGGCATATTCTGTTGAAGATAATGGTGAAGGGGTAAGCTTTAATATCTTTTGTTACAACGTACAACCCGGGGTAGATATTGATTACCAAACAGGCGATAACGACGAAGATGATCGCGCAAGTTATATTCGCCAGGGGGTTTCTCCCTCTGAGGTTTACGGAAACAATGCCTCTGATGCATCGGTAAGTACTCAAGATGAAACTTCTGCCCATCAAACCATTCAAGAAGAAGAGGAGCGAGACTATATTCTCAATACTCGCTCGATGCGTTTTCATGAGCCGTCGTGTTCTTCGGTAGAGGATATGAGCTCTCGAAACAAAAAGGAATTTAGTGGGTTGCGAAGCGACTTGATAAACCAGGGATATCAGCCTTGCAACCAATGTAATCCGTGAAGAGAGTAATTGTGCCTGTATAGCTTCTACTATGCATAAAGTGCAATACAAGCCATACGGAGGTTGCATAGCAAAAAGCGCAGATGATCTCCTTTATTTCGATAAAATAGAACTAAATACAGAGCAAGGGAGGTTCTTATGGCTGAAGTAATTACTCATGGTACAGGCGGCGATACGTATATTCCCTACAATGAGCGCACTGGCGGGGAATCAGTGGTGTACTTTACTCGCGACTTATCCGCAGAAGGCTTGCGCAAAATTTACGAACGGGTTAATAGCAACATTACCGGCAAAGTGGCAATCAAATTGCATACGGGCGAAAAGAATGGCCCCAACATCATTCCTTGTCCTTGGGTAGAAGGGCTTATCAAGAATGATTTGCCTGATGCTACTATCGTTGAGACGAATACCTATTATGAAGGCGATCGTTATACCACCGAACAGCATCGTGAAACATTACAAGTAAATGGCTGGACGTTTTGTCCTGTTGATATCATGGATGAGCAAGGCACTGTCAATTTGCCAGTGAAAAATGGCAAGTGGTTTACCTACATGTCTATGGGAAAGAACATCATCAACTACGATTCTTTATTTGTTTTGACCCACTTTAAAGGTCATGCTATGGGCGGTTTTGGTGGCTCAGCTAAGAACATTGGTATCGGTTGTGCTGACGGTCGCATCGGCAAGGCTATGATTCATACAGTTCCTTCTTCCGATGATATGTGGAGCATTGCCGAAGAAGAATTTATGGAACGTATGATGGAGTCTGCAAAGGCTGTAGTCGATCATTTTGCTGATCACATTACGTTTGTTAATGTTCTCCGAAATATGTCGGTTTCTTGCGATTGTGAGGGAACTGCTGCTGCCCCGGTTGTTACTCCAAATGTGGGTATCGTAGCTTCGTGCGATATTTGTGCTATTGATACTGCGTCTGTCGATTTGGTTTACGCCTTACAGGAAGCAGATCACAAAGACCTGGTTGAGCGTATTGAAAGCCGTCACGGTTTGCGTCAGCTCTCTTACATGCATGAACTCGGTATGGGCAATACTCGTTATCAGCTTATCGACATCGACAATGGCGACAGAATCATCACTGCCTCAGAAGCGGTTAAGGATGTAGTTCCTTTTGTAGCTGAATAGAGTAGTGCGTAAAAGTATTTGCACAAGCTTGTTAAACGATGGTGTGAAGAACAAGGTTTCAAAGGCTTGTTAAGCAAGGTTATAAGGTGCACCGGGATTGGTTTTCCGGTGTACTTTTTTATGCCTTGTATAGATTGGAGCACGAATTATATAAGGTGAAATAGTTATATGTCAGCGGAGTTGTGGAACAGAAACAGACGCTGACAAAAATACCTGTAAATTAAAGGATGTCACTATGAATTTGCCAGGGCTTATTACCATAACACCTGATCAAAAGGACTTATTAAAAAAGACTGCAGATATGATGGGAACCAGCTTTCTCGAAGAGAATTGGTTTATTACCTGGTTAAGTGCCCTTGATCAGCTAGGAACTACCCAACAGCGCAAAGAAGAACTTATGCACGCTGTTTTTCTTGACGATTTAAGTGCGCACGCACCCTATCAAGGTGTGTATGCCTTACCGGATATTTCTGCTGCTACTGGTGCATATCTTTATAGCGAATTGCAGGGAACCACTCATTCGGAATTGGAAGAGAAAGCAGATGCTCATTTAGCGGCGATTGCAAGTGCTGAGGAGTTAGCACTATTAGAAAAACAAGCTGAAAAGATGCTTCCGATCTCTGATTTTGATTGGGCTCGTAAACGGGAAAATGAGCAGGATCATATTTATTTTTACGCATGGGCAGTTGATCCCCATGCGCGTGGAACGGGTGCACTTCATAGGATTCTTACACCCTTTTTTGAGTTTGCTGACAATCATGGCCTGAACTGCTATTTGGAATGCTATGCCGATCGTTTACAGCATATGTACGAGCACCTTGGTTTCGAACTTTTGGACGAACTGCACTCTCCTGATTTTGAGGTGTACGAGCGACGTATGATTCGCAGACCCAATCGCTAAGCTTCTCTGCTATAAAGATTCTGCATAACTACCTATGTATATAAAGCATTTGTTATGCCATTTTCTTCTGAGTATTATATAAGAAACGATATGTCACCTAACTTTATCACTACATGACATGTTTTCTTATATGTCTCGAATCGAAGGAAGTGCATAATGAACAGCTCGTCATATGACAACACTATGCAGGTCATTGAAGGTCAAAGCTTTGATGAAGAACGTGCGCTTTATGGGATAAAAAATGCCGTAATTGAGCATTGCGAATTTGATGGACCAGCAGATGGCGAATCTGCTTTAAAGGAAACATCGAATATTAAATTAGATCAGTGCGATTTGCGTCTTCGCTATCCTTTATGGCACGTTTCTGGGGCTACAATTGACCACTGCACAATGACCGACACGTGTCGTGCTGCACTTTGGTACGATCGGAAAGTTGAAATTCTGCACAGCACCTTAGGAGGAATAAAAGCTCTTCGTGAATGCGATGAAACCAGTCTTGATTCATGCACGATAAACTCTTCGGAATTTGCTTGGCGCTGCCGCGATTTAAGTATAAAGAATTGCTCGCTGGTCTCGGAGTATCCCTTCTTTGAATGCGAGAAGGTCTTTGTTGATTCGCTGGATATGACTGCAAAGTATTCTTTCCAGTATGTTCAGGATATGGAAATTCATAACTCTCACTTCAAGACCAAAGATGCATTTTGGCATACCAAAAATGTGACTGTGTATGACAGTGTTCTTGAGGGAGAATATCTGGCTTGGTATTCCGAAAATCTTCATTTGGTACGTTGTCACATTAAGGGCACGCAGCCGTTTTGCTACTGTAAGGGCCTTGTTCTTGAGGATTGCACGATGGAAGACTGTGATTTAGCCTTTGAGCGCAGCGAAGTGAACGCTGAAGTTAAGAGCCATATTGTAAGTGTGAAAAATCCCCTCAGCGGATGTATTAAGGCTGACTCAATTGGAGAGATCATTATGGAGCAAGCGATTGTGGATCCTGCTCAAACGAAGTTCGTTGTAGGAGCACAAGCTTCTCCAGCTTCTCCCGCTGCGTAAATCGAGGTAGGGACGCTTCTTCAGCTGCGCAGATCGTTTGTGGCAGTGAAAACGCTTCTAGCCTCACTAGCAGTGTAGGTCTTTTGTAGCGAAGGAAGCGTTTTCGACTGCGTAGCGTTTAAGCATTATTCAGATCCAGGCACATCCAGATCGCATACTGCCGGTAATCCCAATGCTCCTTTTGTTTGTGTGACAGCGCGCAAAATAGCTCCTTGCATAGCTTCGGTAGCTAGGATACCCACTAAATCAAAAGGTGCTTCAACTTCTCCAGAAGCCATCGTGAATATGGTATCTCCATCGGCAGACGTATGAACTGGCTTAATGGTGCGGGCATACGCATCATGGGTGATAGTGCTTATCTTTTGTGCTTGGGCTTTTGTGATGGTTGCATTGGTAAGAACTACACCGATAGTGGTATTAGTACACAAGTCGTTTTCAGGCGAACGGGGCTTTTTGTCCTGTTTGTCTGTTTGAGAAGTGTCCTGATTGGGTTTGTGTGAAGATGCGCCTTGTGGGGTCATGGAAAGGAGGACGGGATCAAGGGGATTCATAACGGTGTTGTTCTTATCCCGATGTCCTGCAAGCGGGGTACCATCAGGCAAACAAACGGTTCCCAAAGCGTTAACGGCGACAATGGCAATGCAGATAAGATTTTTTCCTGGTGTTTGTGATGCAACTTTAAGACCAAAGACGCCCAGGCCTGATTTCATGGCTTGTTGAGGGTCAAGCATTTTACCTACTGTTGCACCGCAGCCTGCTCCTACGTTTCCTTCGAGAAACGGTTTGTGATCAAACGCAGCTTGAGTTGCTTTTGCGCCCATTTCTGGATGCGGATAGGTATTTTCCCCGTAAGGCAAATCAAAGAGACAGGCTCCTGAAACAAGGGGGACATAGGCCCCGCATAGCTCGAAGCCGATCTTTCGTTTGGTAAGTTCTTCCATTACGCCGGTTGAAGCGGCGAGACCAAAGGCGCTCCCACCTGAAAGAACCACTGCGTGAATGGATTCAGCCAAATTTTCTGGTTTTAAGAGATCGGTTTCACGCGTTGCGGGACCACCACCGCGTACATCAACACCTGTGACAGCACCGGAAGGGGCAACGATAACAGTGCAGCCAGTTCCGGCTTTTTCGTTTTGCGCGTTACCGCAAAGAAAAGAAGGAAGCTCATGAAGATAAGCAGGCTGAAAACCGTTGGGAAGTTGATTTTGAGCAGTGGTATCCATAGTCACTCCTTATCCCAATGATGCCCTGATACGGTTGCTGTATTTTTCAGAGCACCTTATTCAGGACAAAAGGGCAGATGGTTGTTTTGTTGGGTGCTCGTTAAACGTTATTGAGCTTATTATACTTGGTCGATCGTTATTGTTTCATTCGTGGTGGCTTTCCGAAAAGCCGTATCGTGGCTTATTAGTACCAGGGCGCCAGGAAAGGTTGCCAGAGCATTTTCGAGGGCTTCAATTGAGTGGATATCTAGATGATTAGTGGGCTCGTCCATAAGTATAATCTCGGGGTTTTGCAAAATTCCCTGAGCTAAGAGGAGCTTACGTGCTTCACCTGGGCTCAAAGATGATGCTTGGAGGATACGGTTTGGATCGGAATTCAACTGTGCAACAAGGGAAAGCACCTGTCCTCTTTCTTGCTTTGGCAGAGCTTTAATATCGTTCAAAAGCTGCGCTCGTTCTGTTTGGGTGAGTTCTTGGGGAAGGTAGAGCATTGATACGGGTGCAGAATCTTGTCGCGCGGTAAGATGACAAATGATTTCTCTTAAAAGAGTGCTTTTGCCAATGCCATTTGGTCCCTTTATCGCTAGATGGGTATTGTTTTCCAAAGAAATGGTAGGGATGTATCTATTTTCGCCTTGAGGAGTAGTTAATTGGTGAGCAGGCAGATGAAGCAGTGTTTTTCGTGGCGAAGGTTTTGAATCTAACCATAGAGAACTGGAATATTCTTTTGTGAGATGAAGATTTGCAAGCTTTTGTTTTTCTTTCTGCAATCGTGCATCCATTGAAGAGGCGAGCGATCCTGCTTTTCCATCTTGACCGGTAAATACTGCCAAACGACGCTTGGCTCTGCCATCGCTATCATGTTTATCAAGACTACGAGCGCTTAGTCGTGAAGCAGTTTGAGCTGCTCTTTGTGAGCGGCGATCATGTTCGACTTGTAATTTCCGTACCCGCGCCTTTTGTGCTTCTTTTTCTCGGGTGATACATAACCGTTCATTATGTGCTTGTTCTTTGGCTTGCGTATAGCCTCCAGGGCGTATACGAAGTGTTCCTGCTTCAAAACAAAGGCAGGTAGTTGCCAATTCATCAAGGAGGAAACGATCATGTGAAATAAGAAGCCCAATTCCTGAATACTGCTGAAGTGCCTCTTGTATTTCATGACGACAGAGCTCGTCAACGTGGTTTGTTGGCTCGTCCAATATCAGCAGTTCGGGATTCGTCCAGAGGGCGCAAGCAACTTGAATTTTCTTCTGTTCACCACAGCTGAGCTCGTTAAAGCGCCAAAGTAACTCATCATCAAGGTGAAGAATGCTACGGAGCCTTTGCGCGTTATTGGAGTAGTCGCAGGCGAAATCAAAAAGAAGCGGCGGCTCGATACCCGCATCTTGTTCACAGTATGCATAACTCAAAGAAGGAGTTACTGATCCTTCGTTAGGCACAAGCGTGCTGCAGGCAATGTGTGCAAGGGTAGTCTTACCGCATCCATTGTTGCCGACGATACCGGTCCAGCCCGAGGAAAAGGTTAGCGAAACGTTTGAGAATATCGGCTTTGATGAACCGGGATAGGTATAGGAGATATGAGAAAGAGTAAGAACTTTTGATTGAGTCATAGCGACCTCCTTTTAGAGGCCGTAAAGAACACTCATAATTCCGAAGCATGCACTTTTTGCTAATAAGGAACCCAAAATAAGCGATGCGTATACAGAGGGGATAGCGCATTCAAAGCAAGGGAAAAGGAGCAAGTAAAGTTTGTAACGTCAGAATACAAGTCTTTACGGCCTGGATAGGCTTGTTGTAAGGACAGAGAAACTGAACGTTTAGAACTTCACTGATCATTCTCCTAACCGAGGCAAAAGCTTGGCATATGGGCTTTCGCAAAATGAATAAGCAGACTGATACAATTAATGACAAGTTGTGTCATTTTCAGCCAAGGGGATTCTAGCACGTATGAATTCAAAAACAAAGAGAGATGATTGGGAAAGAATTCAGAGAAACCTTGCCAGAAAAGCCACGCGCGGATGGAATAACCAGCATGGCTTTTCTACTCGTACACAAATTGGAAGAGGTCCCAATAAAGCCTCAGGACACAAGGGAGGCATTAGCCGCCAGGGTTCTAAAAGGGGCTGATGGCTAGAGCTATAAAGGCTTCGATATCAAGTTCTGCAAGAGCAATAACCCTTAAACCTTTGCTCGATAACCCTTATTAGAAGAATTCATTTTTCTTGGTGGGGTCTGCCTTTTGGGAGAGCATAGCACTTGCGCCTTCGAGAAGCGGAGCGGGAAGCGCGCGGGCCCCATTAGGGCAAAGCTCTACACAGCGCATACATGAAATGCAAAGGTTCTCATCGGTAGTGTTTGGTTCGTCTTCGGGAATTGCGCCAACAGGGCATTCTGTTGCACAAATGCCGCATTCAATACAATCTTGCGACACTAAAGGTGCTGGGTTTTTAGCAGCATGACCATTGAGATTGCCCTTAAAGCTAAACTGTGGAGCATCTGATAGTGAATTCATATCATGAAGACGAGTAGCAATATCCGATGCAAAGTGCTTTACCTCATCTAAGTCATGGCTGTCAGGTCTGTTGGAAGCAATGGAGGCAACAATACTGTGACGCGCTACTAACGCGGCAGCTCCTACCGTGACAAAGCCCTTAGCGCTCAGTTTTGTATCCATCTCTAGGAGGGTATTGTCATAATCGCGTGCGCCATATACTGCAAGCAACACAGCTGGTGTATTGCTGCCTTTAACATTTTCGAGTTGTTCCCATACAAAAGCGGGAAGGTATCCTCCAAAAACAGGTCCTGCCAGGACAAATAATTCCTTATCAGAAAAGCTCTTGTTGATGGGGTGGTCAAAGCGAAGTGATTCAACCTCGGTTTCATAAGGAAGAGCGCAAGCAAACGTCTCAGCGTATCGTTTGGTGGTATTGGTTCCGGTGAAATAAAGAACGGTTGCTTTTTCGATATCCATAGGCCTATCTCCTTACTCTCGATCTGTATCAGAAAGGCACGCAATGCGCTTTTAGCAGCAAAGCTCTTTGCCTACTTTTCCTGTGATTTCTTCGATAATAAGTTCAATAACGCATGTTCTTTCAAAAGCGCTATCAATTTCATTGTGCATAGCTTCTTCCAAGGTCGGAGCATATTTGCGTCCAAGCGCTTCAAGAGCTTCATAACGGCGTTGTGTGTCATCTATGATATGTGCGCTACCAAAAATGATGACACTTCTGTAAGCAGTTGTAAATTTTTCTGGAATCACTTCATCAGCATCAATAACGCAAAAAGAAGCTTTAGAGCAATGTTTAAGGGCTTCAATCTTATGTCCAGTCAACGCGCTGTGGAAAACTAAAGAACCCAAGTCCAAAGTCTGTCTGTCTGCTTGTGCATCGGGGGAGCTTAAAGATTGATTACTGCTGTCTAGGGTGCAAGGGCGAGAGTCGTTAGAAGAAACGAAGGCGTAACTAAGAGGTAACGCATACGGAAAGCCTTCCTTGTCGATTAAAGCCAAGGTGCCTGATGTTGCGCGTTGAAGAACCTTAAAACATTCTGAGGTGCTGAGTTGTTGTGTTTTTCGTCTCATAGGGTGCGAGGTATGCATAGCGTGCCTTTCTGGAAAAGGGTAATGAGTTCTCTTTATTGCTTTAAATCCAGTTTAGTAAGAAGCAAAGGCTCATGGGCCATTTAAGGATAATTATTTCCCCATTGGAAACAATAAGGAAGTAAACTAAAAGGTTGTTGAGTGTACTTTTAAATAATACGAGGAGGAATCCAGTGTCTATCCGCATTGGCATTTTAGGTTATGGCAACCTTGGCAAGGGTGTAGAACTTGCCGTTCAGACAAACGACGATATGGAATTGGTTGCATTGTTTACTCGTCGTGATCCTGCAACAATTACTACTATTACGGGTGCTCCGGTTTATGCGGCTGCAGATATGGCGCAGTACGCAGACGCTATCGATGTTCTTGTTTTGTGCGGTGGTAGCGCAACTGATTTGCCAAAGCAGACTCCCGAGGCAGCAAAGCTGTTCAATGTTGTTGATTCTTTCGATACGCATGCAAACATTCCTACTCACTATGCGGCGGTTGATGCTGCGGCAAAGGAAAGTGGCAAGATCGGTATTATCTCAGTAGGGTGGGATCCTGGCATGTTCTCGGTTGCACGTTTATATAGCAACTGCATCTTGCCTGATGGTAGCGATTATACGTTCTGGGGTCGCGGTGTTTCTCAGGGACATTCTGATGCAATTCGTCGCATTCCAGGTGTTGCAGATGCTCGCCAATATACGGTACCTGTTGAAGCAGCTATGAATGCTGTTCGCAACGGCGAAAATCCTGAGCTCACAACGCGTGAAAAGCATACGCGTGAGTGCTTTGTTGTTGCAGAAGAGGGAGCGGATTTAGCAGCAATCGAAAAGCAGATTGTTGAAATGCCGAACTACTTTGCAGATTATGACACCACCGTTACGTTCATTTCTCAGGAAGAACTTGATCGTGATCACAAGGGTATTCCTCATGGTGGTTCCGTTATCCGCACGGGTGTTACCGGTGATGGCAGCAATAAGCATGTAATTGAATACTCATTGAAGCTTGATTCTAACCCTGAATTTACTGGTAGCGTATTGGCTGCTTGTGCACGTGCTGCTTATCGCATGAATCAGGAAGGCCAGAGCGGTTGCAAGACCATTTTCGATATTGCTCCTGCTTATCTGTCTGCTCAGAGTGGCGAAGAGCTGCGCGCTCATATGCTCTAAATCTTCAAAAGAGAGATTCGCATAAATCTTTTAGGCAGTCTCTAATGAATGACCTCGGTACTTCACCGGGGTCATTTCTTTTAACGGCTTTAACTTGCTAAGAGTATGAAACATTCATAACGATAAATTATTTACTGGAAAGATAAAACATTATGCGGTGGGTTATGCTAGGGATGTTTTATAGCAGCGATCGATAGGGACTGAGTATGACTACCTCGGAAAAAATCGAACTCCTTCGTTCTTGGATTAACGACTGTCCGAAAGGGGGAATGGTGTTTTTCGGTGGAGCTGGCGTGTCTACCGAAAGCGGTATTCCTGATTTCCGAAGTTCAGAAGGGCTGTTTATGCAGGATTATCAAATTCCTCCTGAGCAAATTGTCTCCCATTCGTTTTTCGTCCGACATCCCGAGCAGTTCTACGATTTTTACTGTAACCACATGATATTTCCTGATGCGCAGCCCAATCAGGCGCATAGGAAGTTAGCTGAATTAGAGCAGGAGGGGGTTGTATCTGCGATAATTACGCAAAATGTCGATGGCCTTCATCATAAAGCGGGAAGTAAAAAGGTCTACGAATTGCACGGAAGCTCCCTTCGTAATTACTGCGTGCACTGTCAGCGGCAATTTAATTTCAATGAGTTTATTGCTTTGCGACAACAGGCGCTTTTGCGCGAAATGAAGGGCGATTGTGGCGGGGTTCCTCTTTGTCCGGATTGTGGAGGAATAGTTCGTCCTGATGTCGTGTTGTATGAGGAGGGGCTTAATCAAGAGGTTTTGCAGGGTGCTCTTAGCGCTATTTCTCAGGCGGACTTGCTGGTTGTTGCTGGAACATCGCTCGTTGTGTATCCTGCTGCTGGTTTGTTGCAGTTTTTCCAAGGATCGCATCTTGCTATAGTGAATTTGCAGCCTACTCCTTCAGATGAACGAGCCGACCTTTGTATTGCCGCTAAGGTTGGAGAAGTGTTTGATTTCTAGTTTGCCAGCGAAACCGAATAGAATGATTTTTAGGTTGCCAGCGAAGCCAAACACAGCGATTTCTACTTTATCAACGAAACCGAATACAGCGATTTGTAATGTGCTCCTTCGTGGGTAAGGATGCTTCGATAGAAAGTCACGTTTGAAGCAAAGGCTGGCTTAGGAAATATTAACTGTGGCAAGGCATTTGATGATATTTTTGCGCGGCGTGCAAGAGTGATGTGAGGTCGAAATTTCTTCTGATCAAAAGTGATGTTTCGTTCAGTAAGCTCTTGATGGAGTGCTTTAACGAAAAAAGAAAGTTTATCGGTTTGTTGCAGCTCCAAAAACACCGTGGCATCTTGTGGTTTCCCAAACTTTCCTAGTCCTTTCGGTATAAGCGTGATGCTCTGCATCTCGGCACCAGTTTCATGAGCGGAGTTTTGTCCAGGGTGCTCTGATTGGCAACGACGATAGATAAAAGCAGTTTGTTCAAGAGTATCAATGACCTGTTGGGTAGTTTCTTCGTTTGTTTCTCCCAAAAAAGCGAGCGTTATATGATAGGTTTCGCGCTTCATAAATCTTCCTGAGATATGACGAGAAAGCTGGCGTGCCAGTGCGGCGGTTTCGTCTTGAAATTCGTAAGGAAGCTCTAAGGCAATAAATGTTCGCATGAGAATCTCCTTTGGGCAGTTTGCTAAACATGCAAACTATGAATACGTGACTATGAAATATAGGCATTAGTCATTAGTTCGTCATCACACTACACTCTAAAAGAGTATGTAAAAGAATTGATTCTTGCTGTTTTGTATTATACGAGATTGCACTGTTGGGTGATTTTGATGGCTGATAGCATCAATGCGATAGTTCAGATGGCTGTTTTGCTTATCGTTGTTTTGGTTGGCTATGCGGCAACAAAACTTGGCTATCTTGATATGCGGGTAAAAGATAAAATAACCGCTCTACTTCTTAACATCACGTTGCCCTGTATGATTATTGCTTCAGCAGGGGATTTAGATGCCTCATCGCTTGGGTCGCAGGTTATTGTCGCTCTTGTGCTAGGAGTCGTTGCTTTTTTCCTTTGGGTGTTGGTCGCTGGTTTATTTATCGTTTGTTTTCGAGTTCCTGCGCATCAGCGTTCTTTGTATTACTTCATGAGCGTTTGCTCGAATACGAGCTTTATTGGAATCCCGGTGGCAGATGCTCTTTACGGTGAAAGCGCAGCTCTTCTTTGTAGTGTGTTTATTATGGCTACCAGTACTTTGATGTATAGCGTCGGTATTGCCTTGCTTGTTGGTGGCGGCAAAAGTGTGGCTGAATCTCAGGATTCCTCTCTCGGCTCCTCCGCAGAACAGAACAATCAGGTATCAGCAGAGATATCTCAAACTGAAGAAGAAAAGAGTATTCCCCAAAAACATGACAAGAAGTTTCGGGACAGAGCAAAGACGGTTCTGCGGGCTGCCGCTTCTCCTTTGACGTTTTCCGCTCTGTTAGCTCTTGCCCTTGTATTTTCAGGCTTTGCTTTACCTGCGGTTTTGCAAGATTCAATGGAGTTAATTGGCTCGATTACGCCTCCTGTTGCGATGATGCTTGTAGGCGTAATTATTGCGAATGAAAAGATACGTAGCGTAGTGCGCGAATGGCGCTTGTATCCCTATATCATTATTCGTCAGTTCCTTGCTTCAGCTGGAGCTTATCTTGTTTTACGCCTTTTCATTTCTGATCCTGTTTTGCTGGGAATTTTTTGCGTTATGTGCGCTATGCCGGTAGGCTCTATGGCTCCTATGTTTTGCGCAAGCTATGGTAAAGATGCTCTTCTTCCTGCTAAGGGAACGATTTTAAGCACCATTGCTTCGTTTCTTATTGTTCCTGGGTTGGTATTATTTATTTCGTTTGTTTGATAAAGTAGCCGATTCAGGGTTGCCAGAGACACCTAATGGGTTGCGCTTAAACTGCCAGTGATCTAGATCCGTTTAGCCTGTGCTACATTAGACCGCTACGTTAGCCCGTTATGTTGGACCGTTACGCTAGTCCGCTATGCTATGTTAGCCCGTAATACTAGACCGCTGTGCTGCGTTAGCTCGTAATGTTAGACCGCCGTTACGCTAGTCCGCTATGCTGCGTTAGCTCGTAATGCTAGACCGCTACGCTATTGACCTAGATCCATCGTGAGCCACCAACTGGTCCGTCACTAAATTGCTTTTTGTTTAGAGGTTCTCTAAAGGGTGCTCTCTCAAAGGAAACAGCCTCCCATCTCGCATGTTTTAAAAGATAGGAGGCTAATTTATATAGAGAAAGCTTTATAAGGTGGGATTTGTATGATCAAGAAGTCATAGTGCTCTTCTTGAATTACTGCCTTTTATTTTAGCTTTAGTGGCAATGACAACCGCCGCCGCAGCCACAACCACCATTAGTGTAAAGATGCATAGGGTAGGAAAGGTACTCTACTGGTGCTAGTTTTTCTACCGTCTGATATCCTGGATCAGCAGCAAGAACACTTGGGATGCGGTTTACGATATCGGCGCAGGTGTGTTCAACTGTAGCTGGCTTTTCCAAACCAAAGACAACATCAGGTTCACCGATAATCTTCCAGTCGCACATATCTCCATCGCTTGGCTCGTACACTTTACCAATACATTGGGTTTCAATTACGGGACCTTGGAAGGTTTCTGTGGTCACAACAGCGCTCATGCCGATGCAATTACCGGCAGGTATGGTTTCGCCAAGCGTTTCTGAATAGACGTCGTGATCACTTATGTAAGGAACGCATTTTTGAGTTTGCGATTTGATTGACCAGCCAAACAGATTAACTAAAGCCTCGTTGGAATTCCAAACATAGGAGGGTTCCAGTGTTTCAGGATGAGCGATCTGCTCTTCGAACTCGTCGGGGGTTAATCCGCATCCATGAGCCTTAGCTAAAGCTAAGCCGTAATCTTCAACGTTATAGCTCGTTGCGCCCTCTATTTTGTCAATACGGTGAACGCCGCCTGCGATAGCGCCAATCATGTTAATCCAATAAATGTCCTGCATGCCCGCACCTACAACCGTGCAACCAGTCTCTTTTGCAAGAGCGTCGATTTCGTTGGTAATTTCTGGTGAGGTAGTCCAAGAATAGATAGCTTCTTCGCAGGTAGTGATGACGTTGATGCCGCGCTCTACACACTTCATAATGTGAGGTTGCATATCGCTCATGAAGCTAAAGAGTGTGAGAACTGCAATATGAGGATCGGTTTGATCAAGAACCGCGTCGGCATCGTCGGATATTTTGATGCCTAAGTCAAAACCGAGTCCACAATACTGTCCTACATCCATACCAACAATTTCTGGATTAGTGTCGATAGCTCCTACGATTTCGGCACCGTTTTCGTACAGATAGCGAAGCGTATATTTTGCCATTTTGCCGCATCCGTACTGAACAACACGAATTTTTTCACGATTCATGATGCCCCTCCTTTTCATGATGTGAATCCCCAAATCTAAGTACGGTCAGGTACTTAGATCAACAATTTCATCATAGCGTTTAACAGGAAAAATACCACTTATCTGTTAAGAATTAGATTGTTTTGAAAGGCTTGATTAAACGAGAGCGGAGGCTTTGAACGAATTGTATTGGGTGTGCCACGTCGTGTTTCATTTCGCTGCGTTGCGCATTGCATCTCGCGAGTCGTACTGTTTTTATTTCGCCGTGTTGCGTATCTTGATTTGTTCCGTTGCGTTGTGTTGTGTTCATTGTGCCGTGTTACGTGTTTATTGGCTGTGTTGGCTGTCTTCATTTCGCTGTTAGATCTATATTGCGTTGCGTTGTGCTGTATCGTCATTGAACTGCATTGCGTCGTGTTCGCTACGCTGTATTGCATTGTGTAATACAGCGTAGCGCCCTGAGATTTTGGAATTTTCAGTTTTAGGGGACGTTTTTGGCGAGTAGAGCAAGAATTGCATAACTTGGTGTTGGTGCCCTGGCGATTTTGCAGCACCCTTTGATATAAAGCAGCGAATTATTGTAATGAACGATTTATCTGTACCTCTAAAGTCTTTTCCTGCGCTGCACAATCTATACAATTCTCGCTCTACTTGCCATTTGGAGGGGTAAAAACGGGAAATTTTGAAATTGAGGGCTTTGTGCAGGCTTTGTATAGGCTTTGTACAGTGTAATATTCACGTCGGTTGGCTAGTAGTCCCCTAATAGTCGGGTTATAGGAAAAAATGTGTTGCTAGCGCTTAGTCCCAATCATGCCTGAATGAT